>ENA-UONW01000372-UONW01000372.1-human-gut-metagenome-genome-assembly--contig:-CS52-NODE-372-length-67016-cov-35.832843_pt1 | contig 67016 bp, 49 predicted proteins | sample MGYA00242463_ERZ724010 | MGnify/ENA metagenome assembly ERZ724010 | reverse complement strand
GGCGAGCCGTCCGCTCATCCGCTCCATGAATGTCATTCTATTCGGCATAATAACATGGTTTGATTTTTGACAATGGAGATGCAACCTCCGTTATGCAGCGCGCTAACGGAGGTCAAAGGTATGTCCGGTAAACGAAGATGCCGTGATTTGGGGAATGATACTATGCGCGTATCATTGCAACTCTCATGCTTTTACCTTTCACATACTTCGCTTCTTGTCACTTCCTGTCATTCTTTCAGCCGGTCAATGGTCTTTCGGATGCCGTATGCGACCGATGTCATGTTGTTCTTGATGGATGACAGCGCGGAAGACAGGGTCGATACCGAAACGGAACGTGTCCCGTCCTTGGACTGCAGGAATGCACCCTTGCCGAGAACATTCTGCCACCGGGACTGGATAAGCGAGTTTTCAAGAAGCGCGTCGAACAGGATTACCACACGGCGGATATTGTTCACTCGGATGGAAAAGCCTTTCTTACAGGCGAAAAGAGCCTCCATGTCTTCAATGCGTACAGAAACACAGAACAGATGATAAGTATTGGCACAAGCCACAATACTTTCCATCTGTTCCGGGGTAAAATCACAGCCAAAAGAAAGGGAGAGATCTGCCGGTCGGTCAATGTGGGGCGGACCGAGCGGAGGCAACGATTCCGAGGTATCATACATCCGTTTCAGCTTCATGCACTCGTCAAACGTGAAATTCGGCGTAGCAAAGCAAATCTGGACGAAACGGGCGTACTCGGTCAGCAGCCCCTTGACGATGTGGATGTTCATTTCGTGGCAGTTCCGGCAGGCCGCATGGTCGCAGTCTATGTACCGGTGTCCGTTTACGAAATCGTCCACATAACGGTGGTACTGTTTACCACCCGACACAACATCGTGGAGATAAACTGTTTTTGCTTCGGTTAGCAGGGCGAAAAGTTCATTCGCCACATCCTTCTCCGCAGCGAAGTGCTGCAGGTGTTGGCTCCCTCCAAAAAGAGAGAAGGCCGTCTTCAGGTCTTTTCATGTCGATTTACCTTTTTGAGTTTATAATATGTGATGAAAGCATTAACTTCGGTTGCGTTCACAACCGGAGCAATGCCATAAATTGATGTTTGTAAATTAGACATGAACCACATAGTGCCGTCAATTAGTGAAACAAACCGTTTACAAGATTCACTGCCTCGTCCTTCTTCTTGTTGATAATCTTGGCATACACCTGTGTCATTTTTACGTCGGCATGACCGAGCAACTTCGAGACGGTATATAAATCCGCGCCGAGCGTCAGCATCATGGTGGCGAATGTATGCCGGCTGGTGTGATAGGAGAACCGCTTGGAGATTCCGGCTGCTTTCGCCCAAGGTTTGAGCTGCATCCTGATTGTATTGGCGGACGGCAGGTCGAACACATTATCTTCCGATGATTTTCCCCCACGTTCCGGCATCCACTTCAACGCTTCAGGAGAGAGGGGCAGGTAAATAGGCTCTTTGGTCTTTTTCATGGACACGGCCAAACGGTACTGTCCCCGGTCAACGAACACGTCTTTCCATTTCAACTTGATTATATCGCTGATGCGCAATCCGCAGAAGCAGGAGAACAGATACGCGCATTTTACTATCTCGTATTCCTCGTGGGGCATAGGAGTGTCAATCAACGCCTGTACCTCTTCGATGGTCATGTACGACCGCATACTCTCCGGCTTACGGATTTTCTCCGACTTCTCAAGCTCGTTGAAAGGGTTGGCCTTCATCTTTTTCTTCCTGACGGCAGAGTTCAACGCACCGTTCAACGCACGGTAATAATTGTGAAGCGTGTAGTTTGATATGTCCTTGCCTTTCGGATGATATTCCGTCAACAGATAAGTGATGTAGCCCCGGCAGAAGTCCCCGTCAATCTGATCCAGTGTGACCATTTCTCCGGCATAGTCTTTCAGTATGCGCATGGCAATCTTGATTTGGTTGCCGTCTTTCTTGCCCGCACTCTCTTGGGCTTCCATGTAAACCTTCATCCAGTCCAACAGATAAGTCTTGTCCTTACGGAATACGATTCCTGCCTCATTGCTGGTCAGTTCGATAATACGTTTCGACTTGATGGCATTGGCGGCATCCATTGTCGCCTGATTCTGCCTACGGGCATTATTATCCGTCTCCGGGATAATATACATCTTGAGGTATTCATACGTCCGCTTTCCATCGCGGTATATATCCAGATATAGACTCTTGCTGCCATCGCTCAACGGCTTCATCCGAAGACGAATCGGCTCTTTGACTTTTGTATGATTCTTAACTCGTGCCATAGGGATTCCTTTCTCATTTTTCCTATTGCAAATATACGGATAAGTATCGAGATTAAGAAACAAATAAGAAACAAAATTGCACCAAATAAGAGCCAATTCACTGAAAGTACTGAAAACAACTGAAAATAAAAATAGGCTTATAAAACACTGATTTATAGCTTATTTATTATCACTTTATTGGGTGTTGTTTGCATTTTGTATATATACTGCGTAAATCTGGTAAATTTCAAAAAACGATGACTATTGCGTGAGGCTTATGCTATACCTTATAGCGTGAGCCCATGCAAGTTATCGTTTGGGCTTTACCAGAGCCTCTACCTGAAGCTGCATGGGTTTCATGCTTTTTTAACAAGTAGAGGTATGGCAAAAGTTCAGATTATTATGCCCGTCACATTGGACGGTTTCCTGCCGGACAAAAATGAGGAACTGATGGAATGGCTCAGGACAGACCGGAACGGCTTCCCTTATTGGGAAGAGCAGGCTACATTCAACATGTATCCGCATTACGGTATGCTTGACTTGATGGATGCCAAGGAAAGGCATGAAAAAGACTGCACTTTCTTCATGAAGGTGGAAGATGAAAAAAGTGCAGAATATGTGGGTGGCGTATTTCTCTATCGACTTGTAGATGAACTAGTTATTTACTTATTACCCATAACATACAAAAGCGGGAAAAACATAACCGGAAGAATACAATTCGGCCAATGGACATTACAAGGAACTAAAACATTCCGGAATAATATATGCAGACTAGTATATCGGCTGAAAGAATGATGTTCATTTCCGTCTGAGTTACTTCATTTTCTTGGAAATATTAAATAAAAGTCCCTAAAAACACTGCCAAATATATCCATACAGTTACATGCGATGCTTCCCTAAAAATTTTATATCTGTAGGGAAACGCACATATTTTTCACAATATTTGATATCAGTCATGCAAATAGCTATTCATTGACCGTTTTTTAATTACGCCAATAAATGTTCACAAATATCATATATATAAACATGAAGAAATTATTCCAATATATATATAATATTAATATTGAAAAGTTACTTATTAAACGAAAGTACAGAATAAATCTTACTAAGTTCATTCTCATTAAAACTCTTACGATATTTTCAAGATAATAAATTTTATAAAGCTCAAAGTTGATTGGTTTTCTGAAATATTTTTGATATATTAATAAGCAATTCTACTTAGTTTGGACTGTCAACCTATTTGCTTGACAGAATGCAAAAAAGCCAACTAATTCGCAACACTTTATGTATGAATTAGTTGGCATATGTTATACTATTTATAAATATCCCTATAAGCAAAAGAATTGGAAACTATGGTCATTATCAATGCAATGTTCATTCCCAACTAGGTATCATCAAAGGTTTAACTTTTTCAGTAATTCGTCCTTTTATATAACAAGATAATGTATGCTTGATATCATAACAATTACTTCCTACATGTATTTGGTATTCACCATCCTCAACTTGCCATTGACTTTCTTTCTCATTAAATGAATCCAATTCTTCAATTGCAATTTTAATTACAACATTTTCCGTTTCACCTGGTTGTAATAGAGCTGTTTTATAAAAAGCCTTAAGCTCCTTTTTAGGTTTTATCATATCTTTACCAGGCGCAGTCACATATATTTGAATGACATCTTTACCTACATCTTTACCTGTATTCTTAACTTTTAATGATAAAATAATACTATCACTCTCCTCAGATACTTTTGGCTCTACATATTCGAATGATGTATAAGACAAACCATAACCAAAAGGATATGCTACTACTAAATTTTTAGAATCATAATATCGATAACCTACAAAAATTCCTTCATTATACGTTGTAACATCAAGATTCTTTCTAGAGCTTTCAGCCCTGACATTGTTTAAATTACTTAAAACCTCATCTAAATTATCCTGTGACATATTATCTATATCAGGAAAATCCAATTTAGAAGGTACATCATCATATTTAATCGGGAATGTCATTGGTAGATGTCCTGAAGGATTTACTTTACCAATTATTATATCAGCAACTGAATTTCCTCCTTCTTGTCCACTCATCCATGCCAACAAGATTGCATCAGGAAGATTTCTCCAACTATATGTTTCTATTACACCACATACATTAAGAATTACTACAACTTTTTTACCTTCATCATGAAAAATCTTACAAACACTTTCAATTAATTCCTTTTCCTCCTTAACAAGATTAAAGTTTGATTTTATGCTACGGTCAATAAATTCTCCTGATGTTTTACCGATGGTAATAATAGCCATATCATTTCTTAAAGCAGCATCTCTTATAATATTCTTATCAATAATCATTTCTGATACTCTTTTACGCGGAAGAAGAAACATTTTAGGCTGTACTAGTTTACTTTCTTCCTCTATAATATATTTATTATATAATGAACTTAAATTATTGTCCAAAACTAATCCTGCATTTCTTAACCCATCAGACAGCGAAATAGTGTATTTGCTGTTTACATCACCACTACCTGTTCCACCTGCAATAAAATCATATGATGTACACCCAAAAAGAGCTATATCTTTTATTCTTTCATTAAAAGGTAAAGTTTGATTATTATTCTTAAGTAGCACCATACCTTCAGAAGCTGTTTGTCTTGAAATCTGAGCATGTGCTTCCAAATCCGGATCATTAGTTGCAACATATCCTTTGAACCTAAGTGTGTGAGTGATATATTTCAAGATACGAAAAACATTTCGATCTATTATTTCATGTGATAAAATACCTTTCTTTACAGCATCAAGAATTTCATCCCTCTGAATCTTTTTTCCAGGCATTAACAAATCATTACCAGCATTCATCTGACAAGTAGAATGTTTACCTCCGAACCAATCTGTCATTACAATACCCTTAAATCCCCATTCTTTTCTTAGAATGTTTGTAAGTAAATCAGTATTTTCAGATGCATATGTTCCATTTATTTTATTATAAGAACTCATTACTGTCCATGGATTTGACTTTTTAATTGCAATCTCAAATGGTTTTAAATATATCTCGCGAAGTGTACGTGGATATACTATTACATTATTATTTGTTCGGTTTGTTTCTTGATTGTTAAGGGCAAAATGTTTCAAAGATGTACCTACACCATTTGATTGTATACCATTTATCATTGCAGAAGCCATTTCTCCAGACAAAATTGGGTCCTCAGAATAATATTCAAAGTTTCTTCCATTTAAAGGATTTCTATGAATATTTGTAGCTGGTGCAAGCAACACATCAATACCATAACGTTTGGCTTCATCTCCCATGGCTTTCCCAACCTGATATACCAATTCTGTATTCCAAGAAGATGCCAATAATGTTTCTACAGGAAAATGCGTGCAATAAAATGTTTTAGCTGTATCTTCTCTTATTGGATTTATACGTACTCCAGCAGGTCCATCAGCCAAAACTGTAGCTGGTATTCCTAAACGTGGAATTGCGTTTGTTTCACCTGCAGAACCTGATACTAACAAACCTTGGCTACCAACGGTAGCATTCTGATTACTTTCTATAGTACATGAACTACCTAATAGAAGATTTACTTTCTCTTCTAATGTCATTGACTTAATTATGTCACTCAATGAAGATTTACCTAATTGCGGCAATTCTTGTCCATTTACATTTGAACATGTTAATGTTATCATGGCAAACGTGAATATTTTTTTTAGTTTCATAATATAAAAATTTCAATATATATCAATGGAATTTTATGAATTATAAATAGGAATCGCTATAATTACCAAAAACAAAGTTAAATACCTACTTTGTATTGTAGGCAATTTCAGCAAATCTTGATGCAAGACTGAAAAATATATGTTTAATCCCACTATGAAGCGTACATATCACCGTTCTTTAACTATATGAACCTGATAATGAATCTTATGTAAATCCAAGAAATTCAAGAACTGTGTATATACATCAGCAAAAAATGTAGCTTATTTCAGACTGAATTTCTTCATTTTTTTATATAGGGCTGTACGGCTACAACCGAGTTCCGTGGCGGTCTGACTAACATTACCGTGATTTTTCTCCAACAGGTTAGATATTTTTTCCCTTTCTTGGATGATACGAATTTCAGGATTATAATTACCATCTACATTATCCAATCCCAAATCACAAACATCTAACAATTTATTATTTGTAACAATAACCGCACGCTTAATTTTTGCACTTAGTTCCCGCACATTACCCGGCCAGTCATAATACAACATACATGCTTTAGCTTCTTCCGTAAATCCCTCATTCTTAACTCGGATTCTACTGGAATGTTCTTTCCTAAAAAAATCGGCAAGCGGAAGAATATCGTCTTTGCATTCTTTAAGCGGTGGCTGTAAAATCTCCAATTCAGCAAGGCGATAATACAGGTCCTCACGAAAGCGACCTTCCTCTACCGCTTTTTTCATATTCTCATTGGTGGCAGAAATGATACGTACATCCGTGCGTTTTACTTTATCACTGCCTACTGGATTAAACTCTTTCTCCTGAAGGACCCGTAGAAGAAGAATTTGCATAGAATACGGCATATTACCGATCTCATCCAAAAATAAGGTTCCTCCATTAGCCGTATCAAAATGCCCCTTCCTGTCTGAGATTGCTCCGGTAAATGCGCCTTTGACAGTACCAAAAAATTCTGAAGCTTGCAGATCATTTGGAATGCTCCCACAATTGACAGCAACGAAAGGCTTGTCACGTCTATCGCTATAGCGGTGTATCATCTGGGCTATCACTTCCTTACCACTTCCACTCGGACCAAGAATCATGACAGAAAGATCTGAAGGAGCTACACGTCGAGCAAGTAAAGCAGCTTTTCTGGCAGCTTCGCTGGAACGTTCTACAAAAGAACGTTCCTTACGTACAATAACCGGCTGCTTAAGCATACTATACATTAATTCTATCAGTTGCTCTTGATGAACAGGCTTTTGCAAATAATCCTTAGCTCCGAGCTTGATGGCACGAACAGCATCCGTGATACAGGCATAATCTGTCATGACAATAAAAGGAATTTCCATCCTCGAACGCATCATCCATTCCAGAAGGCTAATACCGTCACCTTCCGGCAAACGTACATCTCCCAATACAATATCTATTTCATTTTTTTTCAGGATGCTACGTGCATCGGGTTCGTTTATAGCCGTTAATACCTCATAACCGGCTTTCTGCAACCATTTTTCAATCATACCACAGAGTATCATATTGTCTTCAACAATTAGTATTTTCATATTTCTTGAGTTCATTTTCTGCTTCTTTAATTAATTTTTCAATCCACTTTATAATCTGAGCGGCATGTTCATAAACAGTTTCATCACTATTATTCGTATTGTATAGCTGTTCTTGAAAATCACGTAATATTTGTTCCCTTCCAAACATCTCCCATACCGGCATCATTCGATGTATAATTTTCCTCATGCTTTCGCGATTTTTTGTTTTGATGGCAGTTCTTAATTCTTCAAGTTCTTTTTCGGATTCCACCGCAACAAGAGATAGCATATGGTCATAATCGTCTGTATTATCCAACAAATAAGAAAAATCAAAATTTCCAATTTGAGATACTTTTGTTTGAGACATGACGGTTGATAAAAAACTAAGTAATGTATACATATTAAATGGCTTATGAATACAACCAGCAAATCCTTCTTTTTCATAGATTCCTGTATTACCATCGTTACGAGCTGTCATAACTGCAACTGGAATCGTTCTTGAATTTCCTATATCTGAACTGCGAAGTAGTTTTAACAAGCTGAATCCATCGGTGTTTGGCATTTGTATGTCTGTTAACACTATATCATAGTATGATTTTTCTAAAGCAGCAACAACCTCTTTAACATTCATGCAAGTAGTACAATTAATTCCTTTACGACTAAGCATGTCTTCTGTTATTTTTAGCAATATCAGGTCATCATCTACAACAAGTATATTTTTCGGCAGAATGGTTATTGAATCACTATCAGGTTTATTTTCTTCCACAAGTTCATTCGATTCGGGTAAGGGAAATTCAACTTTAAAAATACTTCCTTTACCTGGCGTACTTTCTACATCTATTGTTCCTCCCAAAACGTTGATTAAACCTTTTGTCAGAAAAAGTCCTAAACCAAAACCTTCAGAATTGACATTCTGTGCAGCACGTTCAAAAGGAGCAAATATTCTTTTCAATGTTTCCTCATTCATACCGATACCGGTATCTATGACTTCAATTTTCAGTTTTCCTTCTAAATATTTTGAATTAAAATAAATGGTTCCTGATGGAGTAAATTTAATGGCATTGGTTAACAAGTTAGCTAACACCTGTTCCAACTTGTCGGCGTCACCCTTAACAATGAAAGATGAATTTTGATGCTCAAATTGAAAAATCAAAGCTTTAGCGATAGCTTTACGAGAAAATTCAGTTGAAATGCGCTTTAAAAATTGATCAAGATAAAATGGCGAATCATTACGCAAATTACTAGCTTCATTAATTCGATATGCATCCATTAAGTCATTAACAAGATTTAAAATATGATGGCAGGAATGCCTGATGTCCTCCAAATAAATTTCTCGTTTCTTTTTTACTTTTGTTTCAGAAGCTAAATCTACACAGTTACGAATGTTGCCAATGGGTCCGCGTATGTCATGCGAAACAGTCAGAATAATTTTTTTACGAATTTCTAATTGTTCTTCATTCTCTTGAATTATACGTTGTAATTTCAATTTTATCTTATTTTCTCTACTTAAACCAAAACTTATAATAAATAAGAAAATAATACTGAGTATAATAACAGTTACCACCAATACAATAACAAATAATCGAATAGAATCATTTTTAATTTCAACTGTCTTTATATCATACTCTGCCAATCTTTGTTGCTTTTGAATGTTAATAAAAGAAATAAAATCATATATTTTAGAATTTAAAAGTTTATTCTGTAAATATAAGCTATCCACATATTCTTCAATCTGACTGTTATGCATATCTTTTACAGACATCAACTTTTCGTTAAAATCCTGTATTTTATTAGTATAACATGGAACATATACAGTTTCTTTTTTCCCAAATAACCCAGCAATTCCTTTTTTTTTACGAGTTATCATCCTTGTATTAAAGTCTTTTATAGATATAAGAGGTAATTCATTGATAAGACTGTCAGCTTCTTCTAAAGATTGTAACGCTTCCTTAATACTGTACAAATGTTTTTCTTTTGCCTGAAGTAATAAACGCAAAGAATCTATCTGTTTCGAATCAATAAAATATCTATTTTTCTCTTTTATATTAAATAAGATACTATCAATTTTTAAACACTGATTCTGATATTGTGTGTAATCATAATTATCCCAAATAAGAACAAACTCACCTTGAGCTATCAACTTTAAAAGGTGTAAATACAAATAATCAAATTGTTCACATAATGACGAATTATCCATCATTGCTTTGTTGCCATTTTGAACAACAAATAGTCTTAAAGAAATAAATATAAAACAAATCAAACCGAGTATAAATACAATATACCCAATAACCTTCTTTTTACTTACTAACATTTAAATTTCTATGTTATAAAAGATACATTTTTAAAGATTCATACTAAGCATTCATTAAACTTGTAAATTTAAATCATACTATACAACGTAAATACAATAAGTTTTATTGATTTATTACGATAGTTTTATCAATACAAAAGAAATCAGTTTTTATATTATATCAGTTTTTATTCTTTCATATAAAATGTTCATTTTGCTCCAATGTAGCCAATTAGATAACTAAAATGGAAAAATAAAACACCGCGCACAGCAATTAGATTGTTACATTTACAATTAATTAAAAATGAGATTCAACAAATGGAAGATTTAACCCCAAAAACTTATACTTCAACAGAAACAATGTTTATGAAAAATGACATTGTTTTAATAGATTCACTGAAAAATATCAAGAAATCTCCATTTATAATTGATAATGCGGTAATTATTGGCTTTTGTTTAGATGGAGAAGGTATTCTTAAACTAAATAATGAAACATATAATGTATCTTCTAATAGCCTGATAATATGTCCTCCTAAAAATATTATTAATGCAGAGTTAATTGATGTTGATTTTGAGTGTAGACTCTTTATTATTTCCTCACGAATAATAGATATGATGTCTATACTTACAGCTACTGAAAGTTGGAACTTAATACAAACAATTGAAAAAAATCCAATTTGGCAACTAGATTCCCAGAAAATCAAGTTATTTCTTTTATATTATGACCTAATAAAAATTGATTTGTCAGATTTAAATGCTTATCACTATCAGAAAGCGAAATTATCAGCTATTATACAAGCGTTTATTTATGAATTACATCAAACATTATATTACTTAAAAACAGATTTACGACTAGAAGATAAGCACGAACATTACCTGTTTCCTGAATTTCTAAAAATATTAAGTAAATCATATCCATGTAATAGAAAAATTTCTTATTATGCCAATTTACTAAATACAACTCCTAAATATTTGACACTCATCTGCAAACAACAATGTGGAAAAACAGCATCAGAACTCATAAATCAACATATGATAAAAGATATAATAAGATTATTGCGTGATTCAAATAAAAGTATTAAGGAAATTTCAAACGAGTTAGAATTTCCTAATCTGTCATTCTTTGGAACTTATGTGAGGAGACATTTAAAAATGTCACCTAAAGAATATAGAAATAAACTTTTAAAAGAAGGTATTTTTAATAAAAACGCATAAGTTTATTCACAAGTAATAAATAAATTATTGTATTAAAGAAGTGTAAGCATTCGTTAAACTACAGGTATTGAACCTTTATATACAACAATAGCGACTGTCACTATAAACCTAATAGTTGCAGTCGCTATTATTTTGTTGAACCTATATGTTGCAGTCAGCAGTGGTTTCCGGATTCCTCCCCTTGTTTTGTCAGTACACTTTCCGGATGTTGCAGCTTCCATTTGTGCAGGAAAACGGTACTATTTTCGAAGATTCTGCAGGTTTTCAAGTCTCGTACGACGGGAGTCGCGGGCTTTCATGATACCCTCCACAATCATGACAAGTTCCCGCCATTCTATATTTGTACAGACCTCATTGTCGTTGGCATAATCAGGCTTACCTAAGGTACCGGCTTCCAGAAGTTTGGAATATAACACCATGCCACCCGGTTCCCAATGCAGGAGCTTTATGCGGTCACGGGCACGGTTTATGAAGATATACACATTGCCGTTGCAGGGGGCCTGACCCATGGCGTCGGTGATGATACCGCTGAGAGTATGAAAGCTTTTGCGCATATCAGTCGGGCGGTTATACAACAGATAGCGCATACTGTCATTAAGGCTGAACATGGCTTCTGGCCTGGATGATTGAAAACAGTTCCTTTTCATTTAGCTCACCACAAATGCGTATGGTAGCACCGGCCGGTGTACGTATTTCTATCTCTTTCAATCCGCTTGGCGGGATCGGTGTGTTTTTCTGTTTACGCCCGCTTGTTCCGGCAAATGAAGGAACAGGAACAAAAGATCCGCTGTGGGGAAGCTCGATAAACTCACCTTGAGCCGATTTACCCGATGATTGCTCGGCGGCATAACGGGATTTGCTGTCATAAAACCGCCATACAGGGATATTGAGCTCCTCTAATCTTGACTTATAAGTCACTTTGTGCTCTTTGCAGTAGTTCATTATCTCTACTACTTCTTCTCGTGTCATCATAACTTTGCTTTTTGGACGTAAAGTTAATGATGGAAGTTGGAGACAAAAATACGTGGTTTACCGAATGCTTACAAATAATCCATCATAAAAGTTATAATAAAAATTGATCTACAGCGACTTATATGTGGAAAGATAATCTGCTATCAAATGAGTAAGATTAAGACTTAAAATAACGCTTTTTGGGGTGAAGACGGTTCTCTTATGTACTTGTATGTTTGAGATATAAATAAAGAGGTCCTTAACGTAATCAAACAAGTCTAAGGTAACGTCATTCCTAATAGAGAAGGAAACGACTATTGGAGAGAGCTCATGAAGTTTGTAAGGGAAAACAAATCAGAAGAAAATTACAAGGCTTGATTTATCTTCTTGTAGTCTAAGGGTGAGTATCCCACATGCATTCTAAAAAAACGTACAAAAGTAGATGCTGTTTGGAAATTGAGCTTGTCTGCTATTTGATATATGGTCAGATTTGTTGTCATAATATAACGTTTGGCACTGATTAAGATAACTTCATTAATCCAGTTTTGGACTGAATGGTTTGAAACGGTTTTGACAATTGTAGACAGATGTTTCGGTGATACATGAAGCTTTTCTGCATAATATATCACACTTCTTTTAGTCTCGCATGAATCAATTAGCAAATCAAAAAATTTTCTGACAAGAGCTTCTTGACGGGTAAAGGTACGATCTATATTTAATGGCAGTTCTCCAAATGACGAAGTCGCTATTAAAATCATTGACTGAATTAATGAGTTTTGGATTTGATATGCAAGTTTATCGTCTGAGTTATATCTGTTTATCAAAAGATGTATTTTTTGCAAATCATCCAATATTCTCTCATTTAATTTCACGTATGGAAAGATTGTCATTTTTTTAAGTAGATTAAAATCTGGTGTTATTGGTAGGTTACACATAAAATCTGATGACACCAATACCATTCTTATATCTAAATCTTTTGAACAATCACAGATTGAAAATATATGTTTAGGCAATATGACAACCATACTATTTGCTTCAATCTGATATTTTTTATAATCAATCCTAATTTTTGCTATTCCACTAACACAAATATTCAATAGGATGCCATCAAAAATAAACATTTGATTTTGGAAATTCTTTCCAAGAAATTCTGATACGTTTTTAAATGCAAAACTTCTTCTGCTTAAATTCTGTTTTTCTATTTCATATATATTCATAGCTTTAAATTATTGATATAATGCAAAAATACGAAATTCTGCATATTTTTTATTCCATATAGTTTTCTATTTATAGAGAATTATTGCAAATTTTGCCAATAAAATAAATAAAAAAAATATAGTTATGGAAATACAGATTAATGAAAATGTTTTCAAACATTGGTGGTTATCTCTTATTGTAGGTTTACTAGCAATTATTTCAGGAATTTGCTGTTTTGTTACCCCTATAAGTTCAATCGCTGTTCTTACCAGCTTTTTTATAATCATCTTGATAGCTGGAGGAATTTTCAATGTTATTACAGCCGCAGTAAATGCAAAATGGAATCGTTACTGGGGCTGGGATTTAGCGCGTGGTATTTTGGAAATATTGTTAGGTATATGGATGCTTATACTTCCTACTCCTGTTATAGCTACAGCTCTTGTTTACATTTTCGGTTTTTGGATGATGTTTAATTCTATTATGGGCATTTGTGAAGCTTGTGAACTCTCTAACATTAGATTAAAAGGCTGGGGATGGCTACTTGCATGTAGTATTCTTGGACTATTATGTTCATTTATTTTCTTAATGGCTCCCGTTTATGGAGGAATATTTGTATTAGCTTATATTGGAATTTCTTTTATCTTATACGGTATCTTTAAAATAATATTAGCCTTTCAGATTAAGAAATACAACAAGTAACCATAAAAACACTCCGGCAATTAAATTTACCGAAGTGTTTTTCTTTGCCTAATACATTGTTTATCACAATTTGAATCCTCTGTTTTTCTTCTCTTTCTATTGCTACTATTTTGTCCCATATTTAAGCCTATACTATTGCCCAAGAACCAGTCGGTGATGCTATAGGTTTAATTTTTATCATATTATTAATTTTTTGATTCGAGTTATTTATAAAACTTATTATGTCCGATTATAATTGTGTAAGATTATTATGTAATAAATACAGATATAATTTATTTTAAAGTTATCCCTTCCATCAAAGATAAATCCCAATCCTGATTTGCCAGCCGCATTTATTCCTTTTTTCAGGAGAATTTTCTTTATGGCTTACGCCATGAAAATTCACCTGAAAAAGAATGCGGCGGCAAACGGATTAGAATTAAAAAGAAAGATTACAGGGATTAACTGCGACCGACGTGACGCATAGCCGTAAAACAAAGGCGGCTATCCTTTATTCCATATATGGCCTCACAAATACTGTGAAAACTCACCTTCCCAAATAACAAAACATAGCCTGCCTATCAACTCCCGAAATAAGACAGGGATTTCAGCTCCCTCCGATCTGCATAGTCCGGTGGCTTAGCTATGCTTTTACTTATACTCTTCCTACTTCCTTTCATCCTTTTTTCCAACTGTTTTTGCATTCTTTCCTATCCTTCGTATGACATCTGATGACACCTGATGACATCTAATGTCATCTGTTTGTAAATCAATTTTTTACTCAATTTATCATCTTACATTTGGACTGTGAAACAAATCAAGTAGTCACTCAAAACAAAAGATTATGGCACAAGAAAACAGTCCAGACAAGGGAAAAAGGCAAGGCCGGACAAAGAAACCGGAAAAGCCTTATGTGGAACAAATTGACGAGCTTCTGCTGGTACATAACAAGAACGACCCCAAGGAGGGTTTGGGAGTGGTCAGCAAGGCAGACGAGAAAGGTAATTATCAGACGGTTGCACCGGAGGAGAAGAATGAGAACTCATTCCTGAAATTCGACAAGAATTCGAGTATTCTCGAAAACTTCATCAAGAATTTTTGGAGCCAGCTGAAGGAGCCTACGCATTTCAGGCTTATCCGTATGACCTTCAACGATTACAAGCAGAACAAACAGGCTCTCAAAGACCTGGCCGAAGGCAAGAAGACAGATGCGGTAAAGGAGTTTCTGAAACGCTATGAAATCATACCGAAAGTAAACAATCAGAAAAACAGTCAAACAAAAGAGGAGGAAACAACAATGGCAAAGAAGCAGGAACAGACAACGCAGGCTCAGCCTGAACAGGTATCACAGGTGGAAGCTGCCGCACAGGGGCGCGAACAGCAGGAACCGCAACGCCAGCAGACACCCACGTACCGCTACAACGAGAACATGATTAACTGGGAGGAGCTGAGTAAATTCGGCATATCCAAGGAAATGCTGGAGCAGTCCGGACAGCTTGACAGCATGCTGAAAGGATACAAGACCAACAGGACCATGCCGCTGACACTCAACATTCCTGGGGTACTGACTGCCAAACTGGATGCGCGTCTTTCATTCATCTCCAACGACGGGCAGGTCATGCTGGGCATCCACGGTATCAGAAAGGAGCCGGAACTGGAACGTCCTTATTTCGGACATATCTTCACGGAAGAGGACAAGAAGAACCTGCGTGAAAGCGGGAACATGGGACGCGTGGCTGACCTTAACCTGCGTGGCAACACGACAGAGCCGTGTCTGATTTCCATCGACAAGAATACCAACGAACTGGTAGCCGTCCGACAGGAGCATGTCTATATCCCGAATGAAATCAAAGGGGTAACCCTGACTCCGGACGAAATCCAGAAACTGAAAAACGGAGAACAGATATTCGTAGAGGGGATGAAGTCCAATCAGGGTAAAGAGTTTAATGCCAATCTGCAATACAGTGCGGAAAGAAGAGGCATCGAATTTATCTTCCCGAAAGACCAGGCCTTCAACCAGCAGACGCTTGGTGGCGTACCGCTTTCCCCCATGCAGCTCAAAGCGTTGAACGAAGGACATACCATCCTTGTAGAGGATATGAAGAGAAAGAACGGTGAACTGTTTTCTTCCTTCGTTACCATGGACAAGGTTACAGGAGGGCTCCAATATACGCGACACAATCCGGAAACGGGAGAAATCTACATACCGAAGGAAATCTGTTCGGTACAGCTCACACCGGAGGACAAGGAAGCGTTACGAAAAGGACAGCCCATCTATCTTGAAAATATGATCAACCGTAAAGGTGAGGAATTCTCGTCATTCGTCAAGCTGGACCTGGTAAGTGGCAGACCACAGTATTCCAGAACTCTGGATGGCTTCAATGAACGGCAGGTACCGACTATTCCAGCTGAACTTTACGGACACCTGCTTTCGGCACAGGAAAGAGCAAACCTTCAGGACGGAAAGGCTATCCTTGTGACGGGTATGAAAGGTCACAACGGAAAACAGTTCGATTCATACATAAAAGTCAATGCCAATACCGGACAGATTCAATTCTTCCAGGAAAATCCGGACATTCGCCGCAATACCTCACAGCGTGCTTCACAGACTGACAATACCCAGCAACAGGAACAGAAAAAAGGTGCAAAACAAGCAGTCTGACCTGAACGGGATTCAAATCATCAACTACTAAAAAAGGAAAGAACATGAATAAGACCAATCATCATATCTACAAAACTGAACAAATCGACTGGGAAAAACTGGAATCAGTAGGTATTAGCAAATTGCAAATTGAAAAGAACGGAAACATGGACCTGCTCCTTCAGGGAGAGGAAACCAATGTCATGTCCATTAAAATCAAGACACCTGTATTTTCACTGACCATGGACGCCACACTCAGTCTGATTGAAGACGAGAATGGAAATCCGGTCATCAGCATAAACGGTATCAACCCTTCAGGTGAATAAGAATCCATAATGTATCATCCCTCTTTCCATACGGACTTACCGTATGGAAAGAGATAAAAACAGAATTTATCATGATTGCCATATTAACAGACAAACCAAGTGTAGGAAAAGAAATCGGGAGAATCATCGGTGCAACCAAAGTAAGAAACGGATATGTGGAAGGAAACGGCTATATGGTTACGTGGACTTTCGGGAACATGCTGTCACTGGCTATGCCGAAGGATTACGGAACCCAGAAGCTGGAACGGAATGACTTTCCTTTTATTCCATCCGAATTTGAACTGATGGTACGGCATACACGTACCGAGAACGGATGGATACCGGAGATTGATGCTGTACTCCAGCTTAAAGTAATCGAGAGGGTGTTTCAGGCATGTGACACCATCATTGCGGCTACCGATGCCAGCCGTGACGGGGAAATGACATTCCGCTATGTCTATCAATACCTGAACTGTACACAGCCTTGCTTCCGTCTGTGGATTTCTTCTCTTACCGACGAGTCTGTGCGTAAAGGCATGGAAAACCTGAAACCGGACAGTTGCTACGACAGCCTGTTCCTTTCTGCCGACAGCCGCAACAAGGCGGACTGGATTCTCGGAATCAACGCCAGTTATGCCATGTGCAAGGCGACGGGCTTTGGCAACAATTCCCTCGGACGGGTACAGACACCGGTACTGGCCGCCATCAGCAGACGCTACCGTGAAAGGGAGAACCATATTTCATCGGACAGTTGGCCCATCTACATCAGCCTGCAAAAGGACGGTATCCTTTTCAAGATGCGCCGCACACAGGATCTTCCCGACAAAGAATCCGCAACAATGTTTTTTCAGGACTGCAAGCTGGCACATCAAGCACAGATTACAGGTATCAGCCACAGCGTCAAGGAAATACTTCCACCGGATCTGCTTGACCTGACACAACTCCAGAAGGAAGCGAACATCCGCTATGGCTTTACCGCATCAGAAGTATACGACATCGCCCAGTCTCTTTATGAAAAGAAACTGATTTCCTATCCGCGGACTTCCAGCCGTTACCTGACGGAGGATGTGTTTGACTCGCTTTCACCAATCATGGCGCGTCTGCTTTCATGGGAGCTGTTCCCTGCAGCTAAAGGAACTGAAGATATTAACATATCCAATTTGTCCCGCCACGTAATAAGCGCAGAAAAAGCCAATGTACATCATGCCATCATCATTACAGGCATCCGTCCCGAGAATCTGTCCGAAAAGGAAATACTGGTTTACAGACTTGTAGCCGGAAGGATGCTTGAAGCATTCATGGCTCCATGCCGCATAGAAACGACAAATATTGAAGCGGTTTGTGCGGCACAACATTTCAAGGCCGAACAAACAAGAATCATTGAAGCCGGCTGGCATGACGTGTTCATGCGTTCTGACATGGTTCCAAAATCAGGATATTCCGTCAATGAACTCCCCGAAGTGAAGAAAGGTGATAACCTGAATGTATGCGGATGCAATATGGTACACAAAAAACAGCTGCCGGTAGATCCGTTCACGGATGCAGAACTGGTGGAATACATGGAACTGAACGAACTGGGCACGGTATCTTCACGTACCAATATCATCCGTACACTGGTTAACCGTAAGTATATCCGTTATTCAGGGAAATATATTGTTCCGACCCCGAAAGGTATGTTCACCTACGAAACCATCCGTGGAAAGAAAATTGCGGATACTTCACTTACAGCAGACTGGGAAAAACAGCTGGCCGGACTTGAAAGCGGAATGATAACCGGGCAGGACTTTCTGAACAGGATCAGGACTCTCGCCAAGGAAATGACCGATGACATTTTCAACACCTATTCCACAAAAGAAGAATAACATCCATATCAATATAACCACAAGAATGCAGGCCGGAAGGTCTGCATTTTTTGTGTCCGTACAGAAAAGAATCTGTTTTTCCGCTTTTAAGCGGCAAAGGTCTTGGATTGCCTGCCTTTTGTCGCAAGGCTGCCCTCATGGGCTTGGCTGGACAGGAAAAAATCATCCTCGCTACGCTCCGGTATTTTTTCCTGCCAGGCCTTGCGCAAAAAGGCAATCCAAGAGGCCGGAGGCCTATAAAATCGGGAAAACACATCCCGATGGGATTATTCATTCATAAAATTAAGGATTATGGAACTACAGATTATCGAAAGTATCAGCAAGCATGCGGTAACCCTGGTATTGGTTATCGGAATACTTATGCTGACAGACAAAGGTATCATGCCTACCGGTATGATTGCAATGCTCCTGCTCACCGGAGGAATCATAGGATTTCTTTTCAGAGCTCTTCTACTGATTGTCAGGATAGCATTTATCTTTTTCATTGTCGGACTCCTGTTTTTCTAACCAATAAAACCTACATATATGAAAACAAGTACATGTATATCTTCCGCTCCTGTCATGCCGGCTGTATGGCCACAGAGCGAACATATCAGACCAATCAAAAGACGTCTGCCCAATACAGTTGATGAGCCTAAAAACATCGGCTACTATCTGGAATCTCTGCGTGATATTTCCAGCAATCCTGACAGAGAGAATGTCCTGAAAGAATTCTTCAAGGAAACTTATGTATAACCATAAAATTTTTCAATTATGTTTTTTCAATCAATTTATCAGATGATTACAGCAGGTACGGATCTGAATATCAATATCCGTAAAGTGGACAACAGCCTGAGCGTAGCAGTCATGCCAAGGCGGAACAGCCTGAAAGAGGATACGCGACAGAACATGGTGCCACTGATCGTGAACGGGACACCGGCAGAACTGGATATGGGCTTCCTGCAGACCATACTCCAACCGATACAGAAGGTACAGGGACTGCTTGTCAATGCAGAAAATTTCGAGAAACAGGCAGAAAAGGCTACATCACAGGCCAAATCATCCAAAACTCCAACAGTACCGGCTGAATCAAAGGAAGCCAGGGAAAAACGGGAAAAGATGGAAAAGCTCCTAAAGAAGGCTGATGATGCAACTGTCGCAAAAAGATTCTCCGAAGCAATGACATGGCTGAAACAGGCACGGGTACTGGTTCCTTCAGAAAAACAGAAGGAGATTGACGAAAAGATGCAGGAAGTACAGAAACAGGCCAGTGCAGGAAGTCTGTTCGGTATGGCAGAGGAACCGGCGCCGGTAATTCCCCAACCACAAGGCAGCATGAACGGTCAGCCACAGCCCGGTATGCAAACAAGCATATTCCCGGAGCAGCAGACCCATACTATGAATCCTGAACCTGTCATGCAGCCTGCACCACAACAGATTCCACAGGAAATGCCTCAACCGGTATATGGAACGAACGGAGCATATATCCAACCTGCTCCAAACCGCCCCGTAATGCAAGGAACAGGTATACCACAAGGAGCTACAATGCAGCCCTATCCGCAGCAGCCGACTTACCAGCCTGAGGCGGCTCCTTATCCACAACAACAGGTACGGCAGCCGACAAACGGCCATATACCGAACGGAACGGCACAGGTACAGAACGGAAACGGACGGGAATATCAGACTGCACCGGCTACCCATGAAACATTCTGTTTCGATCCGGAAGACGAAAAAGACAGGGAACTTCTAAGAGAGGACCCGTATGCGGAATATCCGGATTTTCCGGCTGAATACCGTATGAAGGACGAGGCGCAGGTAGAAATGGTATACTGCTGATATATAAAAATAAACGATTTGTAAAACCAATAAACTATAAACAATATGGCACTGGAAATTAAAGGAATGAAAAGAGTCTTCAAGATGAAGAAGAACAGTAAGGGAATCGTACTGGACGATCCGAATGTAAACATGTCTCCGGCTGAAGTTATGGATTTCTATTCCATGAACTATCCGGAACTGACCACCGCAACCGTACATGGACCGGAAATAGAGGACGACCGGGCGGTATATGAATTCAAGACAACCATCGGAGTAAAAGGATAAGGATATGAAAAAAGGACAACGTAAAGACAAGAAACCATGTACACAACTAACGGAACGGGCTTTGGAGAACTTAGCCAAACTTATCATATCGGAACTCGAAAATACGGACATAACCCGGGGCATCAGGAGCAGGAAGAAAAGAAGACTTCCTCCAGTAGAAAACCTCATGGTTTTCTGAACACGAGAATACCTTCCATCGCTCCCAATCTGTATGTGGAAAATGACAGAGAAGCAATGGTAAATGTCACTACGAAAGAGAATCTTGATTTTCTGTATCGTTCAGCCATGAAGTATGCGCAGCTCCTGGGTGTGGAGCTGCCATACCATCCCGTAAGCAGGACTTCCATAAGAGAAAAAATATGCCTGCTATATAATGCATTGGACTCCATTGTATCTCATCATATGAATCTGGAACTTGTAGACGATAGGCTCCATTTTTGTATTTATTATTTCCATGATTGGCCGGATTGCACCCTGTTCCTGATACCGATAGACTTTATAGAAAAGCTGCACGGTAAAATCAAAATAATAGCCCAGGAGTTTATCAGACGGTTTATAAAGCATCACAGGATGCTGGATATAACTGATACCCCATATTATGAAATGTCTGAATCCTGTATTGACTGTGTAGACTTTGAACAGCTCAATGACGAAGAGAAAAAGAATTTGTACAGAAAGGAAAAACTTTTCAGGTCATACGAGAAAGGGAGAATCCATAGAAAGCTATGCCGGATGTACTCCAGAGCTTTTTGTCGGAATCTGGAAGAGCGTATTCGCAACTGCAATCCTTCAAACGATAAAGAAAGAAGACTTCTGGGACTGATTGCTGAAGGAATGTCCCTGATTTCAAAGGACAGTCCCCATATCATGAACTACGACTATGACTTTGCAAGCGAAAAGGAAAGGGATTTCAATCCGCCACCGCTCGAATACCAGATTCTACTTACGTACTCCATTACGGATACGGTTGCCAAAGACCTGGAAAGCTGTTTCAGTACTGACTGTCAGGAGACATATAACCAGACTCCCGTATCATTTACCTTCATCACACCGGAAACAGAAGAACTATTTAGACCGGACAATTATCCGGAACGGTTCTTCAGATGGTTTGAGAAGTTTGTAGAACATGTTACCTATAATTTATAAACATTATGAATGAACTGACAAAAAACATACAAAAGATGATGGTACCGAAGGCGGCCATCATAGCCTACAAGTATGAAGACAGAAGAAATTCTGACACAAGGTACTTCATAGAATTGCGTCCTATAGGAAAAAGTGGACAGATGGGAGCAGGTATCCCCGTTACATACGAATTCATGAATACCCTGCTGGAATCCTATACGGAAGAGATGAGTTGGATACCAGCAGGCAGAATCCCTGAAAACCTGTTGGCCTGCAATCCAAGAAAAGGACAGGAAGAATATGTATGGTATAATCCGCCCGGAAAAAGACGGATGTTTTTTCAAAAGAACCTCAATATACAGGACGGAACATTCTATCTGCCGGGAATTGTTTACCGTGTAAGAAACGGAGACATGGACGTGTTTGCTTTCAAGGGAAAAGTCTTGGAGGAAACTACACCATTGTTCCGTGCCCCGTTCTTCAACGTAACCGGATCAAGTGTCTGCCTTGGCAGCAGTTCACTGGAACAGCCACAGAACCCAACTTTTCTTTCCCTGCTTGAATACTGGGAAAAACGGTTCTGGCTGACTGAATTTTCCCATCTGGGAGGAAAAACGAATCCGACCGTTTCCAATCTTGTCAAGGTCACGGAGAATGCGAGAAACAATCCGTTTGACATGAATGAGCTCAAACCCATGAATATAAAACTTAAAGATATACTTCCATGAAAAAGATACATTTTACAGACTATAACCTGCTCAATCCACGCCATCCGGTAACGGTGTTTGTCATCGGAGCCGGAGGTACCGGCTCACAAGTGATAACCAATCTGGCACGTATGAGCATGGCACTTCAAGCATTGGGCCATCCCGGACTGCATGTCACCGTATTCGATCCCGATACGGTAAGCCAGGCCAATATCGGACGCCAGCTTTTCAGTGAGACGGAACTGGGGCTGAACAAGGCCATATCACTAGTCACACGCATCAACCGTTTCTTCGGATACGCATGGACTGCAGAACCGCAATGTTTTCCTACCAGGAATTTTTCTGAAGATAGCACAGCCAATATCATCATTACCTGTACGGACAATATACGTTCACGTCTTACGCTTTGGAAGTTCCTGAAGAAAGTCCGCAAAGAAAACTTCAGTGACCATTCGGCTCCCATATACTGGATGGATTTCGGGAACAGCCAGACAAAGGGACAGGTCATCATCGGGACGGTACGTGAGAAAGTTCTCCAACCTTCTTCACAGGAATATATTCCCATGCCTAAAATGAATGTCATCACTGAGGAAGTGGACTATGCTAAAATCAAGGAAAAGGAATCGGGGCCGAGCTGTTCTCTGGCGGAAGCCCTGGAAAAACAGGATCTGTTCATTAACTCCACACTGGCACATATCGGATGTGACCTGCTCTGGAGAATGTTCAAAGAAGGAAAGACACTGTATCGCGGTGTCTATGTCAATCTGGAGACATTGAAAGTGACCGCAATCCCGGTATAATGCATAAGTGACCGTATGTATCATCTTTCCATCAGAATACGGTCACTTAGTCTATTTGCTATTTATTATTTACTACGTTCTTACCACGCTGAAGCAGGAAACTCTGTATCTCTGAGGCAAGATAGAATGATTTCCCGTTCTTTTCCACCGAGTAATATTTAATCTTGCCCTCTTGCCTGTAACGTGCCAAGGTTCTTTGTGACACACCAAGGAGTTCTGCCAGATCCACATTATCAAGCAGTCTGTCTCCATTCATACATTCTTTCAGACGATTCATCTGGTCCAGTTTCTTTTCAATGCGGGCAAACCCCTCAACCATAGTTCCTATCAGTCTTTCGAGTATCTCATTATCTATGTATGACATAATTCCAATGTTATTAAGTGAATAAATCGATACTCTCTTCGTGCGCACTCTAAGAGTATATACTTATAGTAATGAAAATAGTATGCCTAAATCTGAGACAAAGATCAACAAGCTTATTAAATACTGATAATCAGGAGTATAAAATTTCCTACTTAATATTTAGTGTAAACTAAAAGTGTAAACTATGTAATAAAGAATTGGAAACCGGTTAACACAGCCACCAACAATGACATCTGATGCTACCTGACGACACCTAATGACAACATTTTGTATCATATACATATTCAAAATACATTTGTACAAACTCAACTTTTTTGAATATGGAAATCATTGGAATTGAAACAGCTACATATGAAAAGACTTTAAAGGAAATTGAAAACTTCCTCGATACCATTGATAAATTGATAACAGCTTCTTCACAGAAAACAATAGGGGAATGGTTGGATAATCAAGAAGTTTGCCTGATTCTCAAAATTTCTCCCAGAACATTACAGAATCTTAGAGATACAGACCAAATCTCTTATTCTCAAATTGGAAAAAAGATTTATTATAAAAAAGAAGATATTCAGAAGTTCATTGAAAAACACAACAGAAAATTATGAGCAAAGTAATTACCCAAGATAATGAGCAAGTTATTCAGATATACAATAGGTTAAAAGATACACTAACAAGACTCGAAGATATTCTGAAGAACAACAACCCAACACTTAATGGGCATAGATATATGAATGATGCAGAATTGGCAAATTATCTTAAAGTATCAAGACGCACTTTACAAGAATATAGAAATAATGGAATCTTATCCTATTATCAGATTGGAGGTAAAATTTTATATCGGGAATCTGATATAGAAGAACTTCTTAAGAAAAACAGACAGGAAGCATTCCGTTAAACATTTCTTGGAATTTTCGTTGATTTTCAAAGCAGAAATCAGTATCTTTGCAATACTGACAAAGAGTTGTATATCAGTGCAGAACAAAGAAGTTCAATCGAGGTGAAATAGGTGGACTAAATGACAAACAACAAGATAAGTAATTGATTATTAGCGATAAAAAATATAAGGTTCCGCCCCCAAGCGGATCACCCAAACAAATCTACTAAAATCGAAGAGGATGTATCTGAAACGATACGTCCTCTTTTTTTATACCTCCTCTTCTATCGAAGAATTTGTCTCGACGTTTTTTTATTTTTTGTACAAAAAATAAAAAAACGTCGAGACAAATTAAAAGGGATTCAGGCTAAAGCCATAACTTTGCCCGTACTTTTAAATCCAAACCGTTATGTGGAAGTATTATGCACTGCTGTCGGCGTTTTTTGCCGCACTGACAGCTATCTTTGCCAAGATAGGCGTAAAAGACATTAACTCAGACCTTGCCACAGCTATCCGTACTACAATCATTCTATGCATCACATGGGGAATTGTTTTCTGCAGCCGGGAAACCGCAGGCATCAGGCAGGTAAGCGAACATACGTGGATATTCCTCATCCTTTCGGGAATAGCAACGGGACTGTCGTGGCTGTTTTATTTCAAGGCACTGCAAACCGGAGATGTATCGCGTGTGGCTCCGATAGACAAGCTCAGTGTGGTCATGACCATCTGCCTGTCGTTCTTGTTCCTGCGCGAACCGGTCAGTCTGCGGGTAGTAATAGGTGCTCTCCTGATTACCTGCGGAAGTATTGTAATGCTTATCAAATAGCCAGAAGATTCCTTTCGCCCTTTTCACCAGCAGCATTGGTACAGCCAGCGGAATGCTTCCTTTTACAAAACCGACAAACAAAGGAATAGAAACGCAAGTCAACCAGAAAGGGGAAATACGGTTCGCAAAACAACGAACATTATAGTTTTTAAAAAAGGCTGTTATTTACAGCACTTTTCCGTTTTCTCCACACACTGCCCGAAAAACTCCTGAAAAAGCCCGCTGGCCAGTTTCCAGTTTTCGCGGTTAATGCAGTACTTCACCTTCGGAGTTTCCACCTCACCCTGTATGAGTCCCGCATCCTTCAGTTCCTTCAAGTGCTGCGACACGGTAGCCTTGGCTATCGGCAGTTCCTCATGTATATCGCCAAAATAGCATGTTTTCTGCCGGGCAAGAAAGTGCAGAATGGCAATTCGTGCCGGATGTCCCAAGGCTTTGGCAAACCTTGCCAACTGCTCCTGCGTGGCTGTATAATCCTTTTTTGCTTCCATCGTATCCTATCGTTCGAAAATTACGAATATCATTTTAAAATGTGCAACCAAAAAAAATTCCTTTATGCCGAAAACGGTAAAATCCGCCCTTCAGCATAAAGGAAAATTCATTTATCAGAACAACTTGCTTGGATATTCTCCAGAGTCGGCAAGCGCTTTCAGCTTATCAACAACGCCCTGACGGTCGGCAGCATAAGTCACACCAAACCAGCGAGAAGTAGTATCGAGTACTTCTACCGTAGCAGTACCATCGTTTATCAGCTTGTTCACCATGAGCGGAATGTAATATTCAGCTTTCGGCTTGTCGATGTTCTCTTTCAGGAAGTCTACGAAATAATCTTCAGAATACTTGAAATAGTCGGGAGTAAAGCCCCACATATTCATAGAAACCGGTGTATTATCTTCGATGCCTACCCATTCGCCGTTCTCGTCCTTGTAAGAAACGACGCCGTTGATACGCATGATTTCAGTACGTTCAACCACCGTAGTCAGGTGTCTGTGTTCATCGGTAGAGCAGATACCGCGAGCTACTGTACCACTATCGCTCAATGTATTGCCAACACGGAATCCTACCATGCAGTATGTATTCTTGGCTCCTTCGGGCAGTTCGGACAGGTATTTACCGATAACGGCAAAACTGTCGCGTCCGTAGAAGTCGTCGGCATTGATAACGGCAAAAGGTTCACGAATCACATCTTTACCCATCAGCACAGCATGATTGGTACCCCATGGCTTTGTACGATCGGCCGGGCAAGTGAATCCTTCGGGCAACTTGTCGATGCTCTGGAACACTACTTCCACCGGAATATGATTTTCGTACTTGCTGATGATTTTCTTACGGAAATCCTCTTCAAAATCTTTTCTGATTACAAATACGATTTTTCCAAATCCGCCACGTATAGCGTCGAAAATAGAATAATCCATGATTGTTTCACCGTTAGGTCCTACGCCGTCAAGCTGCTTTAAACCTCCGTAACGGCTTCCCATTCCTGCTGCCAGGACAAACAAAGTTGGTTTCATAATATGTCTTTAAATTAAGTTATAGCGCAAAGGTAAAGAATTTATATAAATAGCGCTAAATTGTTACAGAACAAAATGAGTATTGTTTCGGTTATTTTATATAAATTCGCATAAACTATACGCTTTATTTAGCCTATGAAAAAGTATTTACGATGGACTGGGATTGCCGTCGCATCGCCGTTCATACTATTTATACTGCTATGTATCTTGATATACATTCCTCCTATCCAGAACTTTCTGGTGAATACGGCTACCCGCTACGCTTCCGAGGCCACAGGAATGCAAATTTCCATCGGACGGATTTCGCTCTCCTTCCCCTTGGATCTGGTTGTCAGCCATACGGTTGTAGTCGACAAGCAAGATACGATTCTGAACGCCGAACGGCTGACTGCCAAGGTACAGCTCATGCCGCTTCTGCAAAAGAAGATAGAACTGGACGGACTGCAGCTCACCCAGGCTTCGGTCAATACGGCAAACCTGATTGAAGGACTCACCCTGAAAGGCAATCTGGGAGAGCTGTTCGTTTCCTCTCACGGAGTAGACCTCGACCCGGAAACTGCCATTGTCAATACACTGTCGCTGAAAGATACCCACCTGTCGGTATGCATGGCAGATACGACTGCTGCCGACACGACCAGCTCGGCACCGCTGTACTGGAAGATACAGTTGAAGAACGTCGATCTGGAAAACGTATCGTTTGCCATGCAGATGCCTCTCGACTCCCTCGACATGTCGGCGTCCATCGGCAAGCTGTCACTGCGCAACGGACTGGTGGACTTGCATAAATCGGCATACTCTGCCCAGACACTCAACCTGAGCAAGGGTACGGCTTCCATCAACACCAATACGCTCGCTCCCGCACAGGGACTGGACGTAGCACATATCGCCCTCCCCGACATAAACCTGGACTTAGACTCTGTGTATTATGCCGGGGAGGACATCTATGCCAACATCAAAGACTTCAACCTGAAGGAACGCTCCGGACTGGAAATCACCTCAACGCAAGGTAAACTAATCTCCGATGCGAAAACCCTCAAGGTACCCTCGCTCCAGATAAAGACTCCCGACTCGTTCATCGAGTTCAACGCCTCTATGGACTGGGATGCCACCCATGCCGATAAGGACGGACAAATCAACGCCCGCCTCATGGCAGACATCGGCAAGAACGACTTGCTGAAGGTAGTTACCGGCATGCCTGAAGCATTCATCCAGAAATATCCGGCGGCTCCCCTGCAGATACGGGCAGGAGTAGACGGCAACCTGAAAGAGATACGCCTCACCACACTCTCGGCAAACATTCAGGGAGCACTCAAGGCACAGGCGTCGGGAAAAATCTCCCTGCCACTGGACAGCATACGCCGGAACGGTTCGGTCAACCTGAAGGTAGAAACGGGCAATCTGGCTTTCGTTGAAACCATGATGGAAGGTATCGTGCTGCCTCACGGCATGAAGTTGAACGGAGAAGCACAAATCAACGGAAGCCGGCTGGGAGCCGACTTACAATTCCTGCCGGGCAGAAAAGCCAACGTATCTGTCAAAGCAGACTACGACATGCAGAAGGAAGCCTATCTGTTCGACCTGAACGTAGACAGCCTCAACCTGCACCGTTTCATGCCTCATGACTCCATCTTCGGACTTTCGGCTACCATTCATGCCGAAGGCGAAGGCACAGACTTTTTCTCTCCACGTACAAGAGCGATGCTGAAAACCGAAGTTTCTCACTTCCGCTACGGGTCACTCGTATTCTCGGGAGTGACGCTGACGGCAGGACTGCAACGTTCTCAGGCTTCGGCACTGCTGAACATCAACAACCGTGCGCTCGACGTATCGGCAGAACTGCAGGCACTGCTGCATCCCAATCTGGTAAAAGCCGACCTGAATACCAGCATCCGGCTGCTGGACTGGCAGGAACTGGCACTGATGAATACGCCGTTCCGCTCTGCCATGAACATCGAAGTACATGCACAGACCGACATGAAACAGCGGCACAGTGCACGGACAACCATCAGCGGTATCCAGTTGGCTACTGCCGAACGGACATTCAAGACCAAGGATCTGCATGCGGGATTCAACATGGCGCCCGACTCGGTGCGAGGATATGTGAATGCCGGCGACCTGACCTTCCTGTTCAGATCGACCAACAGCCTCGAGAAATTCATGAGCAAGACCGACCGCATAGCACAGGAGTTCAGTGCCCAGTGGAAAAAGAAACACATCAACCAGCAGTTGCTCAAGGAGATGATGCCGGCAGCCCAGTTGAAGATATTCTCCGGTTCCGACAATCCGGTTGCCAACTTTCTGGCGGCACAGCACATCAGTTACAACCGCCTGAGAGCAAACTTCAGCCTGTCGCCCGAAAAAGGGCTGGACGGCTCCATCGACCTGTTCGGTCTGCATACCGACAGTCTGCAACTGGACACCATTTACTTCAGAGCCTCACAGGATTCTGCCCGCCTGCAGTTCGACAGCGGTGTAAAGGCACTTGCCAGCAAGCGTCAGGAAGCATTCAATATATCTCTGAACGGTTACATAGGTTCTACCGACGCACAGATGCTAATCGGTTATCTGAACGGGAAAGGAGAAACAGGCGTAGACCTCGGCCTGCAAGCCCAGTTACGCCCCAACGGCATCAGCATGCACATTACCCCCGACAACCCCACGCTGGTATACCGGCCGTTCAAGGTAAATCCCGACAACTACATTTACCTGAGCGACCAGGGACGCATCCATGCCGACGTAAAGATATACGACGAGAACCACTCGGGACTGTCGCTGTACTCTACTCCCGACTCTCTCGCGCTGCAAGACCTTACCTTGGGGCTGAACCAGATAGACATTGCAGAATTCCGGCGCATCATCCCTTACATGCCCGACATAGCCGGCTCCATCAATGCCGAGGCACACTATATACAGACCGAAGCAAGTACGCAGGTAGCCACCGATGTAGGTATCAGCAATCTGGCCTACAACAAGCAGCCACTGGGCAACTGGGAAATGAGTGCCGTCTACCTTCCTAAGGAAACGGGAGAACACAGCATCGACGGTTTTGTCATGCTGAACGGAGAAGAAATCATGAGCATGAACGGAAGCTACCTGTCGGCTTCGGGCAAAAACGACAAAGACCATATCACAGCCGACGTGAACCTGCATCACCTGCCGCTGAAGATAGCCAATGCGTTTATCCCCGACAATATGGCAAAGCTGCAAGGCGACCTCGACGGAGCCATTTCCGTAGAAGGCTCTACGTCGCAACCCGTATTAAACGGAGAGCTGGGAATGGACAGCGTCATCGTAAACATACCGCAGGCTTCGCTGAACCTCCGTTTCGACAACCGCCCGCTGAAGATAGAAAACAGCCGGCTGATATTCGAACGCTTCAACATCTTCACCAAAGGGAAAACGCCGTTCAGCATCGACGGATATGTCGACATGACCGACATGGCTGCCATGGACATCAACCTGAAGATGCAGGCACACAATTTCGAACTGATCAACGCCAAGCGCACCAAGGAATCGCTGGTTCACGGCAAGCTGTATGTCGACGTCGACGCCCTGCTGAAAGGAAGACCGGATGCCCTGACCATGCGTGGAAACATGAACATACTGGGCAGCAGCGACTTCACCTATGTACTGAAAGATTCGCCGCTCACCGTAGAAGACCGCCTGAACGAAACCGTAACGTTTGTCGACTTCAGCGATACCACCCATATAGAGAAGCCCAACATGCCAGTCATGTCGCTGGGCGGAATGGACATCCTGATGACACTCCACATCGACGAAGCCGTACAGGCACGTGTCGACCTGAACGACAACGGCAGCAACTACATGCTGCTGGAAGGCGGAGGCGACCTCTCGTTCCAGTACCAGCCCGACGGCAACATGCTGCTGAACGGACGATACTCGCTGATGAGCGGAGAAATGAAATACGAAATGCCTATCATCCCGCTCAAGACCTTCTACATACAAGACGGCAGCTACATCGAGTGGACGGGCAACCTGATGAACCCCAACCTGAACATCAAGGCAGCCGAACGGGTACGCGCCTCGGTTTCGTCCGACGGAGAAAGCTCACGCATGGTCAACTTCAATGTGGGTGTCAACCTGACCAACCGGCTGGAAGACCTGGGATTCACCTTTACCCTCGAAGCCCCCGACGACGGAGCCATGCAGAACGAACTGGCGTCCAAGTCGGCAGAAGAAAAGAACAAGCTGGCAGTCACCATGCTGGTAACCGGCGTATACATGGGCGACAGCAATGCCGGAGCGAAAGGATTCGATACCAACAGCATGCTGAACTCTTTCCTGCAAAGCGAAATCAACAAAGTGGCCGGAAGCGCGCTGAAAACCATCGACATCAACTTCGGTATGGAAACGACGGACGAAGGAGGTACAGGCAACACCCGTACCGACTACAACTTCCAGTTTGCCAAACGTTTCTGGAACAACCGCTTCCAGGTGATTATCGGCGGCAAGATTTCTACCGGAAACGACGTACAGCAGCAAGACGAATCGTTCATCGACAATATATCGCTGGAGTACCGCCTCGACAACAGTGGAACACGCTACATCAAGATTTTCCACGACAAGAACTACGAGAGCATCCTCGACGGCGAAGTGATAGAAACCGGTGCCGGTATCGTACTGAGAAAGAAAGTGAGCAAACTGGGCGAGCTTTTCATCTTCCGTTCGCGCAAGAAGAAGCAGCCGGAACAAGAAACAGCCAACTGATTTTTTAGACACATAAAAACAGATTCATGAAAAGACAGAAAACATATCCTATACTCGTCCTCCTGCTGACGGTCTTACTTGCCGCATCGTGCTCTACCACCAAGCACCTGCCCGAAGGAGAAACACTGTACTTAGGACTGAAAAAGGTTACCATCGACAACGAAGACAAAAGCAAGGCAGGACAAAACGCGCTGGCCGAAGTGGAAGGCGCAATCAGCATTGCCCCCAACTATGCCATCACGATAAAGCCCAACATACGCTTTCCCATTCCCTTCGGACTATGGATATACAACCGTTTCGAACGGTACGAAAAAGGGTTCGGCCACTGGGTATTCAAGAAGCTGGCTTCCGATCCCGTATATGTTTCCACCGTCAATCCCGAAACCCGTGTCAAGGTGGCAACCAACCTGCTGCACGACTACGGCTACTTCGACGGTAAGGTAACCTACCGGGTAGACAGCACGCGCAATCCCCGTGCCGTAAAGCTGAGCTACGATATCGACATGGGTAAGCCCTACTACATCGATACCCTCATCTACGAAGGCTTCCGTCCACGTACCGACAGCCTGCTCCGCGCCCACTTCGACGAACGCCTGATACACAGCGGCGACAACTTCGACGTGACCGTGCTGAATCAGGAACGCCAGCGCCTGATAGACCTGCTGCGCGACAACGGCTATTACTACGCCCGAAACGAATTTCTGACGTTTCTTGCCGACACCATCATGCGCAAAGGCTACGTCAGCATGAAGATTGTACCACGGCAGAGCATACCCGAAGAGGCACTCCGCACCTACTACATCGGTCACACCTCGGTCTACCTCACCGGCTACAACGGCGAACAGCCCACCGACTCGCTGAAACGACGCAACTTTACGGTCTACTATTCCGGCAAGAAGCCCGGCATCCGGTACGGCGTACTGCGCAAGCGTTTCCTGTACCGTCAGGGAGAAGTCTACTCGCAAACCCGGCAGAACTATACACAGGAAGCACTGGCACGACTGGACGTATTCAAGTTCAGCGATTTCCAGTATACCCCCCGCAGCGGAGCCGGAAAAGATACCCTCGACATACGGGTAAACGCCATGTTCGACCTGCCCTACAACAGCGAGCTGGAACTGAACGTCACGACCAAAAGCACCAAACAGACCGGACCGGGAGCCATCTTCAACCTCTCGCGCAAGAACTTCCGCGGCATGGGAGCCTCGCTCAACCTCGAGCTCAAAGGCTCGTACGAATGGCAGACCAGCTCCACCGTCGACGGCGACAAGTCGGTCATGAACTCCTACGAACTGGGTGCCGCCCTGTCGCTGGAGTTTCCCCGTATCGTACTCCCGTGGGTACGCAACCGCATCGACCCCTTCCGCTTCCCCTCGCAGACCAACTTCAAGATTTACGCCGAACAAGTAAACCGTGCCCGTTACTTCAAGATGCTCTCCTTCGGCGGAAGCGTATCGTACAGCTTCCAGCCCTCACGCAGCATGAAGCACACCGTAACACCGCTCCATCTGGCATTCAACCACCTGCAGCACCGCACGGCAGCCTTCGACTCCATAGCCGAAGCCAACCCGATGCTGTTCCACAGTCTGGACGACCAGTTCATCCCGTCGGTAACCTACACCTTTACCTACGACAACTCCTGGCAGCAGCGCCGGATGCGCCTGTGGTGGGAAAACTCCTTCACCTCGGCAGGAAACGTCACCTCCCTTATTTACGCAGCCTTCGGCAAAAGCCTGAAGGCAAGGGACAAGAAATTCCTGGGAACCCCCTTCGCCCAGTTCCTGAAATTCTCGAGCGAAATACGCCCGCTGTATTACATCAGCGACAAGCAGCAGATAGCAGCCCGCTTCATGGCAGGAGTAATCTGGGCATACGGCAACAAGACCATCGCCCCCTACAGCGAGCAGTTCTACGTAGGAGGTGCCAACAGCATCCGTGCCTTTACGGTACGTTCCATTGGTCCGGGACGCTTCCATCCGGCAGAAAGCTCCACCTATTCGTACGTCGACGAAACGGGTGACATCAAGCTGGAAGCCAATCTGGAGTACCGATTCCGCATCCTGTCGAGCCTGTTCGGCGGCAACCTGAACGGAGCCGTCTTTCTGGACGCCGGCAACGTATGGCTGATGCGCAAGGACGAAGCCCGTCCGGATGCCGAATTCAGCTTCAACAAATTCTTAGACAGCATCGCACTGGGCACCGGTCTGGGCATCCGCTACGACCTGTCGTTCCTCGTGCTCCGCCTCGACTGGGGAATCGCCCTCCACGTACCTTATGAAACGGGCATTTCCAAGTATTACAACATTCCCCGTTTCAAAGACGGCATGGGCATCCATTTCGCCATCGGCTATCCGTTCTAAAAAAGAGAACAAAAAAAACCGGAAGTTTGCATACGTTTTGTGCAAACCTCCGGACAAAAATTACTATTCAGACTAAAACTTAATTGAAAATAATAGAATTCATAATCTGCCACTCGTGACGAGCGTCGAGCACAAGCACCCCGGCAGTACTAAGGTCAATCGGCTCATCCTCACCATAGCTCTGCGACTGGCTCTTCTCTCCCATCGTATACAAGCGGTTGCGCACAATACTGAAACATGTTTCCGTATCAATATTGTCAAGTTCGGTAATCACGGTACGTCCGTTCTCTCCATCGGGCAGCGATACCAGCGTACGGTTCTCGCCTGCCGTTTCGTAATTACGCAAGACGACATCCCAGTACTTTATCACCTTTCCGTCCGCGTCGAGCATCTGCATCTGGAAAGTAGGCACACCCGCATCCACATCCTCCTGCGTCATGACCACCGATATCCAGAAACTGTCGCCGAACACCGTACCCCTCGGCAGCGAAATCGTACCTTTAGGATAAGCCTCCTCGTCGGTCTGCCAGTTCGTATCGGCACTGTCCAGATAGCCGTCGCCATTCATATCCAGCGGCAGCAGCCCGTTCTTCGTATTTCCCGGGAACCACTTGCACAGATCAATCTCGTACACAGAAAACGCATTGTTCACAGCCGATCCTGCCAAAGCACAATCATAGTCCGTACGCGGATTCATACCGTTTATCACATTATCCTTATGAAAATCGAAAGCATCGTCCACACTTCTGAATCCTCCGAAGATAACAGTCTGATTCCGTTTGGTAGCAACCAGCCGCAGCTTAGCCACACTGCTGCCGTTTACCTGCACCGGCACACGGGTAAAATAGCCAAACGTACCTGCTACCTGCCGGCGAGCCACCATCAGTCCGTGCTGTGCCTCCGCTTCAGCACTCAGTTTGGAAAGAATTACGCCATTTTCTACCCAGAAAATTTCCGCTCCGGCAAACACCTCTTCGGCATATCCACCGTCGGGTACGGTAGCCACCTCTGTATGGTTAAAAGAATCGCCTACCTCCACACCCTTGAACGGCTCATAGCCTCCATACGTACCGCTTTGATAACCTATTACGTAAGCCATGTAAGTCTTGCCTTCCTCCAGACACTCACTGCCGGTAAGTGTAATCGTGGCATAGCGTCCCATTCCATCTTCCGTACTCCAGGGGTAGCTTGCCTTGTTGTCCGGATTGCTCCAGTTGTCAATCGTCTTTTTATACACCACCTTTGCCGGACTCTGATACTCCACAATCAGTATACTGAGCTTGTCGAACGTCTGCGTAGGCGTAACACTCGAGATAGGACGGCGTGACGCCACTGCAGCCGGATTCACTCCCTCTCCACCTTCAAAAAGCTCGCCCACACTTTCTACTGCAACCGAAAACGTCTGCTGCTGAGGCTTTCCACTCTGCCCCTCTGCATCGGGCGACGAAGAATCGCTACAGGCAGAAAGAAGCATCAGGGCGATGCCTGCCATATATTTCATTTTGTTCCACATAAGTACACTTTATTAATTCTTATACCCGCCAATCTCTGTTTCAACTATGGTATTATCGTCTTGTCTGGTTACATCCCAACGACCGTCAAGGCTGATATTTCCTATGGCTATATTCGGCAATCTTAAATCCAGATTCTCCAACAGGCTTGACCGAAGAGGTCCTAATAATGAATTCACTAAACCATCTACTCCACCGACCAAACCAGAAAGCACGCCCGACAATATCCCATCGCCTAAAATTGCTGTAGTAAGTTTGTCAGCATCTAAAACTTCTGATAATGCAGTTTCTATATTAATAGTCTCACCTTCATCTTGTGGAGACGAATCAGTCAATTTAAGATTCAACAAATCATATTTCGTAGTATATCTCTGATTCGATTCCTGCGTATAAGCCAAAGACGTTTCTATATTGATCAATAGTCCAGCAAGCAATGCATCATCTATTCCACTAACAGCAGGACGTAATACCTCAATTGCATCATTCAAATCATTAGCTTTCGTATCATGAACCTTAGCTTCTATCAGTGTGAAAGGTCCATTCAAAGAAGTGATGGTGAAATTAGGAGCTTTATCATTATCTTCTTTTACTGTAATATTTTCTATCAATAACGGATCACTATAAGATTTAACTCTTCTATTCAAATCAATACTCTTCGCCAGAGCAACCTTAGCATCAATACTTCCAACTGGTGACCATGGATTCAGAATACTGTATAATGCACCTTTATTTTTTTGGTCTGAAAGCAATTCATTCTTCACCAATTCTGTTACCTGCGTCAACACAGCCTCATGCAAGGCATTTACCAAATCACCCAACAGTATATTTACCAGACGGTCTACCACAGTTGTCAGAGGATATAACAGGCTATCACCCAATGATGAATCAAGAATATTCGTAAGATTCGTTCTGAGTACTCCCTTCACAATATCAGTCGACAATTGACCATCCTTAATCTGGTCAACAATACTCTGTACCAACATACCAACAGCATCATTGGTATCAATAAGGTCTCTGGAGAAAGTGCTTTGCGAAACCAGACGTTGCAGTACAATCTTCGGAGACGGATTATTTATATTAAAATCAGCCGCCCCCATATAAAAAGCATTCTGATACACACCATCATTTGTCATTGGATAGAAAGCCTGCGGTCCATTACTCGGTAAATTTATGCGTACATTATCATATTCGCCATCGCTCAAATATACAATATCCGAATTTTCATCTTGACCAGTAAACTGACTTTCCATCATATTACCCAAGAACACTACACGATAATCACCGACGGGTAAGGTAACTTTCAACCGTTTTTCATAACCGGCAAGTGGCCAATTATAATTCTGATTAACCAATCCACTACCTTGATTTGTTGCTTCGAATACAATTCCGAATGATTCGTCTGCATTATCCGGTTTATAATATACGTATTTCTCTTGTCCGTCATCATCAGTTTGCTTTTTGAAAAGCAAGAATCTCAACGACTGAACGGCTGTACTCTCCCCATTTACCAATGCCCTGGAAAAGTCGCATGTGGTAGGCATCAAGTTAGCAACAAAATATCCTTCAGGAACTTCCGTTTCATTTGCCGCACCTTGCCCATTCCCGTTTTCAATAGTTTCATCCACGAAAGCTTCTTTCTCACATCCTGTAAAAGCGAACGATACACACAGAAGCATCACTAACCATTTATTGTATTTCATTTTCATAACCGTATCCAACTAAAATAAGATTAATAATTCTGCCATCCATCCCAAACATCATCTTCCAGATGAATGCCACCATCGCCTGAGAAATCAACTGTAAAATTCCCCTCAGAGTCATCCCCGTTGCCTAATGTCAGCCAAGTGACCTGATTAGGATAAATAGGAATACTTCCTTCCGAAGATTTCAATGGATAAGTTGTTGTTACACCAGTTTTATCTTTTATTATCAGTTTGTTATCCGCAGTTTCAGTACCGTCTTTAGCAGTTATATCCTCCTGTGGCAACAGATTGATACGTATTCTGGTTTCCGAGCTTGTCAACTGTTCAGAAGTAAGCATTCTCTTCAGCGGCAAAGGAGTGACCGACAACACCTGACCGCCCGTTCCATCGTGAAAGTACATATACCGGGTACCATTCACCTGAAGAGTGACCTCCTGCAACTGCATATTCCTGATTCTGATTTCAACAGCTCCATTCTGACGGGTCAGTACAGCATTGAAGGTCGTATTCGATACCGTAGGTTTAATAGTCAGCACATCTCTGAATATCTCGTAATCACATTGTGCTCCCTCGCCCTGAAATTGTGTCTTAGCTTCCCAATAAGACGGATCAGATTCTGTACTTCCCGTAGAAATATCATATTGAGCATTAGGTACAGCCAAAAGCACCACCTTATATTCTTGTCCTGAATTCAGTCCGTCGATAGTCAGCACAGAAGCAAGTTGTCCCTCCTTAAAATAGCTTCCATCACTATTATATACATAATACATTCCTTTGTATCCTGATTCGGGATATGCTACAACAGCTCTCGATGAAGTTTGTTCTATTCCACTGTTGATACTGATACTTACATCGCCATTCTCCAAGAGCATTTCGCTATTATTATTGCATGCAAAGAGCAACATAACCAGCATGGAGCAGAACAATAGTCTGGATATAACTTTTCGTTTCATAATATACGATTGCTTAATCGATTAAACTTTTATTTACTCTTTCCTTCTAAATTTCCGGCATTGTGGTTTCCCCAAGATGTGTCCATATTCACTCCCTCTCCTTCATTATCGCCGAGATGACCACCGTAATATTCATCCTGAAACTCATCGATTGATACCACAATTTCCGCCTCAGAAGCATCAAGGTCCACCGGATTGTCAGGAGTTCCTATCCTGTAAAAATGATTGGCCATAATCGGGTAATGATATCTACTGTCGTATTCACCCTCCTCAGGAATAATACCCGTTCCTTCTCTTGAGGCAGGCAATTGAACTTTTGAATTCTGAACTATCTTCTTTGACGACACAACTTCGTAATACTCATTCATCAGATACAGCATCAATGTACTGTTGGATCCGGTTTCAGCCGCTGGGAATGCCACTGGAGGTAGATACCCCATCACAGAAAGGCCCTCTGTATAAGATTTATCTATCAACTCTTCATCGGGTAAAGGCTCAGACCCTGGCATAATACCAGACCCACCACCAAATCTTCCTCTCCCTATACACTTTTCACCGGCTGTTTCATCATTGTTTATCGGAACAATAATAGGATAATTGTCCCAAATATAAGAATCTGATACATTATAGTAATCACTATATTCCTGTTCATCTCCCGGAGATTCCGGCGGTAATAATGGCAAACAATGATTATACCTTGAATACCATCCGTCAAAAGGGCCTGTTCCCAAAGCCAAATAACATACTCTATCTTCACCAATCGTCTTAGGTACCCCTTTAAAATAGGCCTTTATACCAGCCACCCTTCTATTTGCAACTATAGTAATAGCTCCATTTTTAATATTATCTACATAAGTCCCCCCGGCAAAGAGCTCCGAACGAGGAATTGGATTTATTGCTCCGTTTTCTATCTCCTTCATTGTTTCTCCTGTAATCACAGGAAATGAAGGAGATTTATCCGGATTACACGGATAACTTTTTCCTTTATCCATTAAACCTTCGATACTATTCCAATACGCATCTGCAGAATTTCCGGCAAGCTGCCCCTCGTTTTCACTTCCTTCATAGCCAGGATAACCACTGGATGCATCAAGGCCTACTACAACAAAATAATAAGGTACATCTGCATTAAATCGATCCGTAGGGATAGCATGAGTTCCTTCCTTAAGTTCTTCGCCCATATCAGAAGTTGGAAGATTCTGAGTCCAATCTACCGGAGAATCATATACAAGCGTATACTTATCATTATTCAACTGGAACATATAAAGATGTACATACGTAACATGCTGTTTTCCATTACCATTTTCGTCATCATCTCCCGGATCTATGACCGGTGTTCTTGATAAAACAGTACTCGATTTTATCTGGATATTGATACGTATGCTATCCATATCGGTTCCTTCAAAGCCGTTTCCATCCGAGAATTCCCTTTCGGTACATGCCGGAAGCAATCCAGCTATTAATAATATTCCTATCAAATATCTCCTTAATATCATTTGCACCATTATATTATATGAATTATTACATTACTTCTGCAGATACAATCTTGTCAGAGTCGACCCTGTATATCCAAGATTAATTTCCACTTCGCCGTTTGCCAGACTATAGCTTTTTCCTGATTCTGTATCCACCAGTTTCCATCCCATCCAACCAGCATTCTGAGTATGCAGTTTCAGTTTCACATTTGCTTTTCCGTTCACTATCAGTCCAACAGGAATCTTCTCCAAGTTATTCATAGACTGTATACTCAGTGCTGCATTGCCGGCTATAGTAAAGACCCTTGCCGCAGCCATGTTCTTTTTGTCTATCATTACAGCCACATCTTCCTTACTATTCACTCCGTTGCCGGCTCCTGCATATTGCCATACCGAAGCGTAGGTTGTTTCGCCACCGCTCTGTGCCTGCAAGTATAATGCCTTTTTCCCTGCAGTAGTTCTGCTGCTTGTAGAGGATGATGCGTCATATGTATCCTTAGCCGAAAATTTCACAGTTATTTCCTGGCTTACACTATTTGTTTTTATTATAAACGCTTCTGCAGGTTTGATATACATACGCGCCCCTTCCATAGATGCCAAGTTTGTACCTGTATATTCTTTTCCATCCAATGTCAGACTTACTACATTATTCTGATTCTCGCTAAAGAAACTCTGTACAGACAACATGGAAAGGTATGGATTACCTATAGCCACACATCCATTTTTATCCGTCTGACAAGTAATGCTATAATCATCTGTTACAAGTTTTCCTATCATTGACTCGTTTCTTTCAATAGTTTTCTGTTGATTGGTTATTGGCGTACCATCCGGACGACAGTAACTATATTGAGTATAGCTCTTCGGAAATCTCAGTCTGTACGATGACTTGTCAGTTTCTTCACCCGGTCTCACATTAATGCCTTTGCCAGGTTCATGCTTATAGTTCAGGTAATTGAAATCCTCTGTCCATCCGCTTTCCAATACTTCAACTGTTTTTTGCGTTTCTTTATCCTGTACATTCCAAACCTGACTTGTCCCCCAGACAGCCTGATAAACAATAGGCGACACACGTTTCTCCGCATAATTATCAGGAGTAAGAGTAGTGAAATAGTTTTCTTTACTCCAATTGACTCCCGTATTGACAAACATATCGCCTGAGAAAGTTTCTTGAAGCGGAGCTGTAATTCCGGTATAAGTACCTCCCGGCAGCAGCATATCCACAAAAGCCAGCCCATACTCCAGGTAATTGATATGCTGAATATACGAGCCCTCTTCAAAATGAATATTGGCACAAGCAGATTCTTCAGTAAGTACCGGATAGTAAGGTACCCCCTTGCGCAGAATCACATTTGTACAACCCGACGGCTTACCGTTAGTCCAGTTATCCCAGTCATTCCAGTCGGTAGACAAGCCTTTCCATTCTGTCAACTCCGGATAAACATACGCCACCTGATTATACATTACCACTCCGGTAAGCGGTGAATGGACTGCAATAGAATAAAGTCCAGCCGACAAGCCAGATAATACAATCTCCTTATTTGCATTCACTGCAACCTGCTTCTGGAATACTTCTTTCGTTTGTGAATTGGTACATTCGAAGAGATATTCCTGGCCTTCCTGATATGAACCGGTCGCCTTAAGAACCAAAGTATCCGGATAACAAGTTTCGCCTTCACTGAAAGTGAAACCGCCATCGTCCGATACATCCGGATCGGTTACACAATCGGGAATACCGTCACCATCTGAATCCTTACGGGTATATATACCGGTTATTCGGGGAGTCCCAACCAGACTCACATTCAACCCACCCAAAGTAATCTTCAATTTGTTATAAACTTTTGTAGGAGTCATCTCCAGATAGAGTTTCCCGGTTTTATTTATCAAATCCAAATCAAGCAAATCGAAAGAAGTTTTCTTTGCAACTTCTTCATCATTATGATATACCGTCATTGTTATTCCACTAAGGGCATTGACATTGGCAAGTCCTTCCATTCCATCCAGTACGATACCAATAGGCTGACTGGCCGGCATATCATTGAATTTCAGTCCTAAAGAGATACCACCAAAATTCAAAAGTCCTCCTATTTTAACACCTGTATCCAGATCATTATCTATAAGGTATCCCAATCCGTCGATATTTTCTGTAAAGTCCACCAATGAAAGGCTCTTGAACACACTATAGTCCAGATCAACCCCGTAATTGGAATTGTTCATCACCTCCATACACAAGTCTTGTGCAAAACTGGTACTGCAATAAGTATCTTCGAAGAAAGCACCATATATACGTAACTGACTGAACAGAGAAACATCCGCCAAACCTTTGCTCCATAATTCAAGACGATTGAAAGCCTTATCAGTTTCCACGTACACTCTCAGGCGTCCGTTACCGTCGCCAATCAAGTCAAGTCCCAGTACCTTGGAGTTCTCTCCCGAGGAAGTTGCTCCTTCATCTACACGTGTACTTCCATTATACAGTCTTACTTCGTAATTTTTCAATAAGTTTACATCCAGCAAGCCCAAATTAGGCTCTACAATGAATCCGGCACGTACAGAACTGTTTCCGGCATTTACCATGCGCGTAGTTTTCATGGCATAGATGGCAGTACTTTCTACTACATCAATTCCACTTCTTGTAGCGTAGTTATTATAATTGTCGTCCACTACAGCATCCGGATTTTTCAAGCCCGACAATATAGATATCAAACTACCATTCCAAGAGTCAAGGGTTTCCGTAGGATATGCCCCATAACTTGTTGTCGTAATATAGGTATTACATCCGGAAGCCGTTGAAACCAGACTTTCACGGTAGATAGTAGATGTATAGCTCACACCGACTCCGTCTTTGTTGGTATATACAGCCTGAATAACATAAGCTCCGTTGGCTGTTGCACCGGTTAGCTTCCCATCTACAACCGTTGGCTCATTTTCACAGGCATTCGGCCAACTAAGAACAGTATACGTTACCGAAGAATGCTCCTGTTGGGCTACTGGTAATTGGTATGTATCGGTATAGATAGTAGCTTCCGGAAAAGCAAAGTAGCTGCTGTTGTCTATGGTAACAGGTTTACGGATGTAGGCGTAATAGACATTGATTTTTGAACTACCAAGCAGTCCAGAAATAATACCTCCTAAACCAGGAATATCTTCTAAACCACCCAATATTCCACTAACTAATCCACTTGGTACTTTTATCTTTAATTGGCTACAAGCCTTTGTTAAAATCATTTTAACCTTTACTTGGGAAGAGTTCACCTTCACTAAATCTACGCCAAGCAAACTACTCTCTGATTTAGTTTCATCTCCCGTAGGTTTTCCATTTTCATCGTACGCTATCAATTCCGGACCATTTTTCCCAAGTAAATGAATACCCAAAATACTAGAATTAATATCATACACATACCCAACTTCATATCCGGCAGGTATTTCTTTCTTAAAATTTATTGTGATGTATTCATTATTGCCAAGTTCAACTTTATTTTCCACCTGTTGATCTGTAAGATAATCATAATTATCGATAGGTTTCCCCAATAAAGAATGTGAAGTAAAATCGTTTGCAGTATTAACTGCTGGATCTGTGTCAGACCACGAACCTTTAATCGCAATCTCATCACTATTATCGCCAACGAAAGCATATTTGATACCAACAGAATTACTTAAGACATCGACAGCATCCCCAGAAAACTTCAACCGTACTTCGTCAAAGATGCAGGGTGCATTTACAATCAGCGTCTGTTCCGTGTTTCCTCCACTGCTTACACCCAGTAAATCGAGACCGATTCCACCAGTATTATCTTTATCAACTTTTACCTCATCAACATAATTATTATTGAGATAAAAAGAAATGACAGAGCCATTCAAAACATCAAGGCTCAACAAGGAACCGCTTCCCGGATCTATCACAAAACCGACCTTCTGATTTGCACTATAAGTACGATAGATATCACGAACTGCAATAGCATCAGCTGTTCCTAAATCAGCACCGACCAATCCACCAACCTTATATGAATTTGTTAAGTCAAGATCGACTATCGCGCCTAAATCACCTGTTCCTGAAGCCACACTTACTGTTTCTTTAGAAACCTGATTTACCACACGCCCTACACCTACCAACGGGACACGAGCATTTTCAGCCTTCCATGTACCATCCCCCTGTTGCACCAAAGCGCTAGGATTATCAACCGATATAGGAGCATTTCGTGTATCTTCGGTCACGACGTCTCCGGCGGTTATCCGTTCAAAATCGTCATAACATGAGTATAGCACAAAAGGAACGCCAAGAACAAGCGCAGCGCGAACCAAAAGTCTTTTCATCATACTTCTATCTTTAAGCATTTTCATTATTCCTGTCTAAACAACTATCGAGTATAATTCATTTATCGTAATGCAGAAAAATCGAATCTTTTCTGTGTTACCATAAATGCAGATGAAGCTAAAGCCATAAACAGAGAGTAAAAATTCAGAGAGAAAAAGCCTGACCTGCTGAAACTTTATATCACTTCTGAAGGTTTATCGTATTCTAATGTTGTTAAATCTATTCATAGCATGATCCCATACGGAACCACGCCATGAATAGTTAAGATTTTAATTTAATTCAGCTTATTCTTCTACGCCCATATTATGAAGCACTTTCCATGCATCGTTCACAATAACTTTAATATCGGTGTTACTGCTCAAATCTACAGGTTCATCTGGATCATCCGGATCTGGATCACCTCCATCGGTTGAATCTGTATCCAGTTTCTTACCGATTGAATAGAAGTTGTTGCAACGGATATCGTAAGCGTATTTAGTAGCTTCAGACGGTATCTGATCTGTCACTACATTCAAAGTTTTCAATGCTTCCCCATTTTCATCCTGCAATTCTACAGTCAGTGTCTGTGAGTCAACATGTTGATCGTAAGGGATAAGATATCTGCCACCAAAAATAGAATTTTCAACAAGTTGCAGTTTTTCGGGGGCTGTGTAACCCGTTGCAAGCGGAGCTTTAGTCGATTCACTGGGCTTACCGGTTGTCCAATTCTCAAATGTATAAGTATCACCTGTAGGAGTACCTTCTCCCCAGTTTGTAGCAATAGTAGACATATCAAATTCCATTACAAGGAACTTATCATCTTTATCCGCCGTAGTATTTGCATCTACTCCATTAAAATCCGGAGCGGTCAACAACTGTGCAGGAAATTTAAATGTAGTAAATTCTTTATTGGCATACACTCTTACATACTTCACAACAGATTCTCCAATCTTGGTAGGTATATTTTTAAAATATCCCAGCATACCTGCTACCTGACGGGTTATCGTCACAGAAGCGTCACCATCGAAAGCAGCTTTATCCGAATTTGTGGTACAGTCAACTGATACACCGGCAAAGAGTTCTTCAACCGCATAATCGCTCTTTTCCGTCGTAGTTTGAATGAATTTCTCTAAAGTAGTAGTTTCCCCTGTTGGAGCTGGCAAAGTTCCATAAGGATAAGTATCATTGTATCCAACCGCTACAAATTTGTAAGTTGCATTTTTACTCAAGCCTTTCAGCGTGATGTTTTTAGTCTGGTCGGTATGACTGTCCATAGGCGTATTTGCATGGTCATCTTTTCCAGATTGGAAGCTAACGGTAAAAATACCTCCTTCTACAGACACATCACCATCTAATTGATTAGAAAGCGATATCGAACTATCAAATGTATAATCTGTGTTATCGTTAGAAGAACCTGTTTTCTTAAACACATATACCTTCACCTCGTTCACATTATTGGCGGCAGCCGAGCTACCTACCGGACGTACGGCACGAGATGTGGCATCGGTGCTTGATACAGTAATTTTCAAGATTCCTTCTCCTTCTTGGAGTTCTGCATTCTCAATGGGATTTCCGTTTTCATCTACGTAAACAAGCGTTTCATTCTGACAAGCTGTAAATGCCAATGTGCCGGCAAACAACAACGCTCCTAAAAATGTCTTTTTCATAATCGTAATTTTATTTCAAATGTTTTTTACAGGGTAAAATAGTATTGCCTGCATGCCAGGCTATAATATTTGATTTATCATTCTGAAAATTAGTCCAATTCCATTCCGTGAATCACTTCCCAGTTATCGTTCACTTTCAATACAAGCTCCTGCTTGTTGTTCAATGATTCTGGTTTGTCATCTGGGTCTTCTGGATCTGGATCTGGATCCGGATCTTCTGGATCTGGATCTACACCAGGATCACTTGGGTTATCATACATTCTGGTACCAATACCGTACAAGTGGTTACGTACGAGACTGTAGGTGTTTGTAGATTCGGCAATTGTATACTCGGTCCAAAGCTCGCCAGTCCAATATGTAACTCTATTGCTAAGGCTATTAGATGTTACCTGCTCATCATTTGAACCCAAATTCACTTTCCAGCTTCTAAGTTCTGTTTTTCCATCAGTTAATACCAAAGTCAATGTCTGCTGTTTATCTACACATGCAAACGGGATAACAAATTCACCACCAAAAACAGATCCTTTTTCGAAAAGAGCGTGCCCATTATATATATCCGGTTTTGCCCAATTATCACCCGCGTCAATCAAATTATCATTGTTTGAATCTTTGATTTCTTTAAACCACTGAGTCAAATCAATAGTGCAAATCTCATAAGTTTCACTTCCAGATTTACCCTTGGTACCGTTTACTACATATTTTACATTAGCATCATTATTAGAACCATTTCCAATAAGATCAAAGCTATTGAAATGACCAAGAACCAATGACTCATTCTGAGCACTTGCCATCAGTTTCAAATACTTGGCACCTTCCATATAAGGAATATCCTTTACATAAGCAAAAGCACCTGCTACCTGACGGTTCAGTACTATCGGTTTCTTGAAACCTTTTCCTGTTTCAACTTCCAATTCCATCTGTCCGGCAAAGATTTCTTCACCTACAGTATTACTCAATGGCAACACCATGTTTTCGTTGAAAGTATATTTACCTTCACCTTCCACTGTCTTTTTAACGTCAGTAACCGCACTTAAATCATAATCACTGCTATTGCTATAACCTACCGCATACACTTGATAAGTACCGGTAGCAAGTTTATCTGCATCCTTCAGTTCGATTGTTTTCTGACGGCCATGAGCATCTGAGTTGTAAATAGAACTAACTGCGTCATTATTCCAATTTCCGATAGTTGTTACATAAACAACTTCATTACCTTTACAAATCCACAGCTTTACATTCTGAATGTCCTGTTTAGCCTCAGCACTATACAGCGGACGTCCGGCACGGGTAGCCAGTCCGTCGCCACCATTTTCCACCTGAAGTGTGATAATCTGAGCACCGTCAGTCACACTCTCTACACCATTTCCGTCTTGCACATAGATCACTTCTTTGTCGCAAGAATAGAATGACAATGAAGCTATCAAGGCCATTCCTAATAAATAGTTTTTCCTCATACCCAAAATTTAAAATATAAATAATAACATTATCAATTAATCCAGTTCCATATTGTGCAGCAACTCCCAGTTGTCGTTCACCCGAAGGTAAATCTCGAAATCGCCCTCACTACTTCCACCTTCGTCTACATACACATACTTCAGGATGGTAATCTCGTTACGCCCCATGGTGATGTTTACGTCCTGTGGTTCCAGCGTAGGATAGTAGGTTGCCCTGCCCTGAGTTCCGGCTGCCGACTTGTCGAAGAATGTCACACTCAGCGTAGAACCTTCGTACGACGGAGAGGGACACATCAGGGTTTCGCTCTTTATCTCACTGCGTATCTCCTGCCAGTCGAGCTCGGTATGTATATCGGTCAGACTGGAATAATGGAAGCCATTATCCACAAAATTGAAAATATCCTGTATATCCTTGGTGGAGAAGTCGATGTTATCGGGAATTCCCTCAGCCTTGATAAGCAGGTTGCCCTTGGTACGCTCCATGGCAAGCGAATGTTTTTCGTTGCCGTAGCGGTAGTCGAACGTGGCACTTGCCAGATAAACATCGTTTGCAGCCGCACCCACAGCTTCCATTTCTGCCGTAGTAGCATCCTCGCCCAGCGGTTCGTCGCTCTTCATGTTTCCCCATACGGTAAGGGTATATTTTCCATACGGCAGCGACTCGGGAAGAGTGATAAGCTGAGTCTGATCATCGTTGTCTACCGACGTAGTTTTCTGCTCTGCCACTACCTTTCCTTCGGCATCGTGTACAATGTAGTACAGCGTGCTCACGTAGTCGCGAAACGGCAGGTTTTCTGCCTTGCGCTCCATCAGTCCCAGCTTCACGGCATCGTCGATGTTGAAGTAGTTCTTGTCTTTTACCGTAAGTGTAACCTGCAGCGGCGGACAGGGAGGAACCGTATCGCGTATGCAACTGCTCCACAAAAGGCACATAGCCACCGGCAATACATATATTATCTTCATTCCTTTACTCATAGTCTTTTCCTCCTGTCAATGCTTGAAATGCCGGTGTCGTAAGGTAAGGAAGGAAATCGGGCTCGGTCTTCATTCGTTCCTTCAACCGGCTGTCGGGCAGTGCTTGTTTCAGAGGCGCAGCTACCTTTTCTGCCTCCAGTTGCATGCGTGCAGCTATCAGTGCACGTACGTATTCCGCCAGCGGACTATTGTCCTCGCAGCGTTCCATAATGTAAGCAGCGTGCTGCGTGTCGCCTACACTCAGAGATACGACTGCCGCATTCACGTCTTCGTAGCCCTGCATCAGTGTGTATGCCTCCTGCAACTTTCTTTCCTGTGCCTTGAGCAATGCCAGGTTGTAGCGTGCCTGAGGCAGTTCGGTATTGGTCTGCAGCAGTTCGATTGCCTTTTCGTTGTTTTCCTTGTACACATATACGGCTGCCTTGGTATTCAGTACCTCGGGCGAATATTCCTTCAGTCCGTCGAGCACTGCCTCGGCCTCGTCTGCCTTGTCTTCACGCAGCAGGAGCACTGCCAGATTGTTGGCTGCCACCTGCGACTGGGGGAAGTAATGCAGAATGGTGCGGTATACTTCCTTCTTCTCTTCGGGAGTCTTCTTCAGCGTCGATACGCGCAGCAGCTCTTCTTCGTTGAAGGCATCGGGACGCTTGCCGTACATGTCGAGCAGTTCGGCATCGGTAGTGAAGCTCTTCAGTGTATACGTATATACATATTCTACCTTACGGTCTTTTTGCAGGTACTTGTTCTTGATGTCGTTCCAGCAAGACAGACGGCGGATATAGCGTTCTGCCACATCGTCGTTCTCGGCATTATACTTGTCGATGATTTCTCTCACTTTCAGCGAGTCGGGGTGTCCGTCGGCTGTCATTGCCTGAAGCACCGGCATCCAGCCCTCGGGACGGGAACCGATACTGAAACGTGACGCCTGCGAAGCATTGAAATGAAGCTGGTCTACCAGCCAGTTCTTCGCCGAATTGGCACGGTTGCGAGCCAGCGTGGTATTGAAGGCATACGAACCGTCGGCCGACGCCATACCGTAAATGCTTACGCTGTTCAGCGTGGCAAGCGAGTCGGTCACGATTTTCTGCAGCGTGGCAAGCATGCGGTTCATCTCGTTGCGGTTATCGCCCAGCGACAGATTGATGTCGTAACGGTTTATCACGAACTGCAGCAAGGCTTCTCCCCTGCCTTCCATAATCTTGGGACGGATTACGAACTCCGGCTCAATCCAGTTAAGCTGAAGCGATTTTTTGGGTTCTATCAGGGTAGGGATGTTGTTGATGTAGGCAATATCTACGGTATCGGCAATGCTGCATTCACCACATCCGTCGGTAGACAGGACGGCAACAATGCGCCCGCCGTCGATATCGGCAGGAACAGCTACCCGCTCGGAATAGTTTACGTCGTATTCCTTGCGGTTGTTTACCTTGCGTGCGGCATTTGCCAGCGTATCTACATAGCCGTCGAGAAGCACACGGCGGTTCATCTTCTTACTATAAATAGGAGCATCGAACACCATGGGAGTATATTCTGCCAGCATCGAATCTTTCTGCAGCAACTGCGGAACGACAATGAGGCGGCTCCTGCCGGTAAAGGCATGGCTCGGGATATGGATGTTGACATCCACGTCGACAGTCGACATGCTGTCGGGGGTAAGCGTACGTACCGGTGTGACCGAAACTTTCTTACTCATACCCGATGATGCACAGCCAACCACTCCCAGCGACAAGCATCCGGCACAAAACAAATATGTATATCTGAATTTCATATTGCAAACGTTTAAAAGATATAAGAAACCGATACAGCCAATTTTGTAAGCCCCCAATAATCTTTGGTCTTATCTTCGTGACACTTGCTGCAAGGTATGCGGGGACTCTCCTTATACCACAGACGGGCGTATCCGGCACCAATCAGTGCCTCCAGGTTCCAGTGCGACGACAATATCCAGTTATAGCCATAGGTGACACCTCCCCCGGCCAGATAACCGTCGTAACGCTTGTCGTTGAAACCTCCGTAATACTGTGCTCCGTGCAGGTGGACTCCCACGAAATGTCCTTCGAATTTCTCACAAAACCAATATCTCAACTCCGGCTGCACCAGCCAGAAACGCATTTTCTTGTCATCCTTGAACGTCCACGGATTGTATGCCAGCTGCCAGTCGGTGGTAAACTTCCGGCTTAAACCAATTTCGATGCTGGCGTTTGGAGTAGTAGCTCCCCAGTAAAGGGCGTTGGTCTTCAAAGCGACATTTTGAGCATTTCCACTACCTCCAAAATACAGAAAGGCGCAGAGAAAGAACAATTTTCTACTTTTCCGCATCATTAATAGTATCTTTTTGATTTCTTTGCAAAGGTAAGCCACTACCGAAGATTGAAAATTACAAATTCGCGTCAAAGAATTACACTTTACACGCATTGCCCGCAAGCGGACATCTGTTTATTCAAGCTGTCCGGCTTTTTCTTCAAGCGCTTCCTTACGCAATTCATTAGGTGTTTTTCCAAAATATTTTTTACAAAAGGTTGTCAGGTACGACGTAGAGGAAAACTGGTACTTCTCTGCAATCTCACTGAAAGGCAGGGTGCTCAGCGTGACATCGCTTCTTACAAACTCCTGCTTGCGCAGTAGCAGCCATGTCTTCGCCGTAGCATTGAAAGTTTCCTTGAAGCGCCGGTTAAACGTGCTCAGGCTCATGTTGGCACGTATGGCAAAATCCTTAACATCGAATATCGAACGGCTATTCATCAGTACAAAATCCTTGAACTCCATATCCTTACCCAAAATCGGATAGAAGAACAATGCCAATTCTTCCTTTGTATAGCCGGCACGTAGATACAAAAACAGTTCATCGCGCTTTATCTGATGGTAATGTACGCAACCCAGTCCCTCTCTCAAGCTGCTGACAAGCAAAGGAAGAAAGCCCTGAATGCGTTCGTCCAGCTTCAGGCAATAAGGCTCCTGGGATATGTCTCCGATTACGTAACGCGACAACTGCTGGATGGAAAAGCGCGAACACAACTTCAAGTCGCTGGCAAAGGAGCACAACAATAAAGTCGTAGCTTTACGGGCATAAGCAGTAATCTGCTGATTCTTAGGGAGCAAAAACATATATCCCGCCTGAGGATAGAAATATTTGTCTACCTCATACCGTATCTCCACATCACCTTCCAGCATAAAGACCAGAAAAGTAGTATCCAGATACTGACGTTCCACAACATGGCCTTCGGGGATTTCCTTCAATAAAAAAATTTTATTGAATCCTTCTGCGTAATTGGTGCAGGAAATATGTTCATTTTTATAAAAGAAAGCCATGATTATACTATTACTTTATATTAAAACTCACCTATCCAAAAATCTTCTCTCGTCAAAGAATCTTGAATCTTTTTCTTTAAGAGAAGTGCAACAAATATAATAATTTCCCTATAAAATACACAAAAAACAAATTATTTTCCTAATAATCTATATACAAAACCAATATTTCATGCCTTTTTACCAGCATAAATGAGTCTGGCAATAAGAAAAAAAACGACAGATTTTCAAAGAGATACCGGCAGGCTATAGAGAAAACGCCGGCACGTACAGGCGTGTTTTTGTACAAAAAATCCGGAAATTTGTACAAAACCTCGAAAAGATTTGTACAAATTTCCGGAAAAGAACCAACGACAAGGAGCGAGAAGTCCTTACTTATTTCTTTGCTTATCCTTATATTCGGTAGGAGTCATGCCGAAACGCTGCTTGAAGCACTTGCTGAAATAGCGCGGATCGTTGATACCTACCATGTAAGATATCTGAGTCATGTTGAACTCGCCCGTTTCAATGAGCTGGGCAGCACGTTTCACACGCATTTCCTTGATAAATTCTATCGGAGCAAGTCCCGTCAGCGATTTCAGCTTCTTGAAAAAGACCGAACGGCTCACTGCCATTTCATGTACCAGATCGTCGACCACCAGTTCGCCGTTGTCGATATTACGCTCCATAAAGTCGGTCAGACGGTCGAGGAAACGACGATCCTGATCCGACATCATATCGACTTCCTCTTCCTCGTTCTCCACCTCGGAGGGATTGATGTTCATCAGACGGTCGCAGTAGAACTGGCGCAGCCTCTGCCGACGTGCCAGCAAGTTGTCGACACGAGCTTCGAGGTAGGTCGCACTGAAAGGCTTGGTAATGTAACTGTCGGCACCCAGCTTCAAGCTCTGGAGCTTGGTATCCATATCGGTCTTTGCCGTAAGCAGCACGATAGGAATGTGGCTGGTGGTCAGTTCCTCACGCAGTTCACGAACCAGCGTAATACCGTCTTTCTCGGGCATCATGATGTCGCTGATAATGATATCGGGAACAAACTTCACGGCTTTTTCCAGTCCTTCCACCCCATTGACAGCCTCGATGATGCGGAAGCGTGAGCCGAATATGCTGCGCAGGAAAAATCTCAGTTCCAGATTGTCCTCGACAAGCAGCATGGTTGCTTCGGGAACGGTTTCACTTTTCTCCTTCTCGCCGGCTACAGAATCTCCGGCAGCCGCTGCCACCACTTCATCGGGAACCTCCTGCTTGCTGATGGCATCCATCATCTGCACATTATCCGAGAGGACAAATTCCACCTCTTCGCCATAGTGCTCCTTTCCTTTCAGGAAGTCGACCATAAAGCAACTTCCTTCTCCTTCCTTACTCTCCACCCGTATGGTAGCATGATGCATCTCGACCAGCTCCTTTACCAGCGAAAGCCCGATACCCGAACTGTTCGGATTAAACAGATTCTTGTCGAGCAGGGTTTCGAAACGTACGAACAAAGAATTTTTTCTGCTTTCGGGAATACCGATACCCTGATCCTGCACGCCTACCGTCACGCTACCCTCATTGTCGTGTATAAATACGGTAATCGTCTTTCCGGGCTGCGTATACTTAAACGCGTTCGACAAGAGGTTGAATACTATTTTTTCCACCTTATCGGCATCTACCCACAGTTTCAGTTCATCCTGTTCGCTCTCGAAAATAAAGTCTATCTTGTTCGACTCTGCCACCGACTCGAAGTTCTCCATAATCTTGCGTACAAACGCTACGATGTCTACCTGCTCCACACAAAGTTTCATCTTGTGATTCTGTATCTTGCGGAAGTCAAGTATCTGGTTGACCAGCCTCAGCATACGGTGTGTGTTACGCTCCACCACCTGCAACTGCTCGCGTACCTCCTTATTCAGGTCGGCACGCCTCAGAATATATTCCAGCGGTCCTTCTATCAGTGTAAGCGGAGTACGGAGCTCGTGCGAGATATTGGTAAAGAAACGCAGCTTCATGTCGGTAACCTGCTGTTCGACAGACACCTCATGCTTCAACCGGTAAATAAGGAACAATATATAAGCTCCTCCCAGCAAGACCAGCATAAACGCCACCACGTAAAGTACATACGCATAAGGAGTTTCCCAGAACGAAGGCTTGACGGTAATTTTCATGCTATGTTCGTTTTCTACCCAGATGCCGGCTCCGTTCGTCGATTTCACACGGAAAACATAATTTCCCTTCGGCAGATTGGTATAGGTAGCCGTACGCTGCTTGCCCACGTAGTTCCATTCCTTGTCGAACCCCTCGAGAATATAAGCATACTGCACATTCTCGGGGAAACTCATGTCGAGTGCAGCAAACGCTAAAGTCACCGTATTCTCCTTGTGCGAAAGCCGGAGGTGCAACAAGCTGTTCAATGACTCGGGCAAAACGGATCCCGCTTGCGGCAAAACGATTTTATTGGCAATCTTCAAACCCGAAAAAATGATTTCAGGCACATAAGCATTCTTCCGTATCTGGGCAGGATTGAAACACAACAATCCCCTGTTTGTACCAAACATCAGGCGTCCGTCGCCGGAAGCAATTGCCGTACTTTCTTCGAACAGAAGCTCTTCTCCGATTTCCTGCTTCAAGTAATTGTCGAAATGGTGATTTGCAACATTCATCTTGCTCAGTCCGCTTTCCGATCCCATCCAGACGTTTCCGCTCTTGTCTTCGGCAAGCGAGAAAAGCACGTCAGTAGGAAGCCCGTCTTTGGTACCATAGGCCAGAAACAGTGCATTGCCCTGCTTGTCGACGCTTTTCAGTTCATTCAGTCCTCCGCCAAACGTAGCAAAGAACAGACGGTTATCGTGAGTAAGCAGAATATCGTATATATCGTTGCACGTCAACGTTTCCCGCTGGCCGGGTATATATACATGGAGGTGGAAATTGATACTGCCGGGGTGTGCAAACTTTTCGCTGAAGGACAACAGTCCGTTGGAAGTAGCCACCCACAGCATTCCATTCCGGTCGTGCCTGATGCGGCGTGCCTTGTAACAGCGCTCTATCGGATACGATTTCAGGTTATTCCGCGAGTTGACAAAACGGACACTACCGTCGTCACGGCGTTCGATATAATTGATACCCCCTCCGAAAGTAACCACCCAGATGCGCCCGTAACCATCCTCGCACAAATCGTACACACTGTTATGGCTCAAGCTGTAAATATCGCCGGCATCGTATGTATAGTGCAGCAACCTGTATGCATCTCCCTGAGGAATCAACTGAAGCAGTCCGTTTCCCTTGGTAGCAATCCATATATTGCCTTTCGAATCTTCTATAATCTTGTAAGCCGATCCCTTGAAAAGAGTACCCGCAGAAGCAATCCTCCCGTCTGTAGTCAGATACCCCCGGCGTTTGAAATCGAGCGAATAAACAGATATCTTGCCGTCGCGCGTACCTATCCAGAGTTGCTTGCGCGAATCCACGCAAAGCGCACGTACCTGATTGGCATTGGTATCGTAGTTACAGTCGAGCGGTTTCAGCAGGTTAAATTCATTTTTAAAGAAAGTCACCTTGTCCAGCCCCTTCGAGTGTGTTCCCAGCCACAGGTTTCCCTGATGGTCGAGCATCATGGCATGCAGCTTGTTCGAAAAACGCCAGGAGTCGGCACCGGTCTCGTTGTAAAACGGCAGCAGACAGTTCTGCTTTCTGTCGAACCACGACAATCCTCCTCCCAACGGATGTACCCACAAATCACCCTGCTTATCCTCACAAACGGCAAACTTAGGCGCATCGCCCGGTTCCTGCTCTACCGAGGCTTGCTCTACCTTGAATACTCCGGTAGAAGGATTGAAGTGGCATACGCAGCCCACTTTCTGCACTTCAAACCAGACCTCGCTGTGGCTGTCTACATACAGCGAACGGACAGGAAAACGGGAAAAATCGAATTTATCTGCCGGATTATAATAAGTCAGATTACTCAGCGACTCATCGCTCACCACAAACCCCGACTTGCGGGTAGCCATAATAATTTTATTACCAGCCAGCCGGCGAATGGCAACAATATCGTCCTCAAAAGACAATTCCTTCAACTCGAAAGATTCATCCTTCAGCGAATACTTCCATATCCTCCCGTAGCCGGAAGTAAAATAAACGTGTTCGTTCACGGAAACCGCCGAAAAAAAAGACTGCCCCGCACGTCCCGATTCCAAATGCGTAGTTACGAAAAAAGAAGATTTCTTTCCGGTGCTGCCATCTATCGCAAACAATCCGTCCTGAGTAAGCAGCCATTCCTTGTTCTTCGCATCCAGAAAGACCGTATTGATAGCCGTGCCCTTCTCCTTGGCAGCCGTAGACAGATACACCTTCGATGTAAGTTTGCCCGTCTTACTGTCGGGCACTACCCTGATGCCTCCATTCTTGTCGGTAAGCAGCCATACCGTACCATTGTCGAGCGGCAGGATAGACGTGACAGCCAAATCTTTGCCAGTCCCCTCGGCCGGTACTTCCGTAAATGTTTCCATCCGCTTATCGAAACGGAACACCCTGCCATCGTAAGTAATGCACCACACATCCCCATGTCTGTCTACCTGCAGATGATCTACACGATTGGAACTCCAGCGCATTTCGTTTTCCTTACGTGCCTTGTACACCTTGAAGTCGTAGCCGTCGAAGCGGTTGATACCATCCCACGTAGCAAACCATATCATTCCGTCGTGGTCTTGTACCATATCCATAACCGAATTCTCCGACAAGCCGTTCTCCTGCGAATAATGAGTAAATGTACAATTCAGTTGAGCATTAGCTAAAACACTGAAAGACAAGAACAAAAGAATGTTTAAAAGTTTTTTCATAACATTATATTCAGCGATGCGAGCAAAAGTAATGAAAATTAAATGATTCCGCAAACATGTAAAGACAGTAAAACACCCATACGTATCTCTATAACCTGAAAAGAGTTTCATCTTTTCCCTGCCGAGAGGTAGTGATGAAACTCTTTCAGATTTTATAACTCTAACCTTCTAAAAATCAGAAACGACGGTGAGGAGGTCCGCCGAATCCTCCTCTGGGGCCTCCCATTCCGGGTCCGCCCTTGGCAGCACCTTTTCCGCCAAACAGATTCAGACGGTAAATAAAGTGTACCATGCAATAACTGTAAATGGCATTGTATTCGGTATCCTGACGCATGGCAGCACTGATGGTACGGCTGATGTTGCTCTGGTTTCTCAGGATATCGTAGAACTGAATGCTCACCGTAGCGGCATTACCCTTGAGGAAATCCTGAGAGATCTGTGCATTCCAGATCAGTTCATCGGTATTCATGCTCGAGTCTGTATATCCTCTACGCGAGTTCTGCGACAAGTCGGTAGATATTGACATGTTCCACGGCAACCGCACGTTGGTGCTGGCACCATAAGCAAACTGATAAGTATCCATATTGTTGCTTTCCTGATAGCTGTTGCGCGAATGAGTATAATCCAGCGATCCATTCAGCGAGAACTCCCACCAGTCATTACGGTAAGTACCTCTCAAGCGTTCTCCCAACGACAGGCGCTTGGTAGTATTCTTGTCGGTATCGGTCACTACCGTCTTATCGCTGATGTAGCTTATCATATTCTGGTAATTTGCACGAGTAAATGTATTGATGGTATACTTCTTATTACGCAAAGCGGTATTGGTACCCACCATTCCCATCAGGTTCCAGTTTCCGTTGATATTTTCAGGAGTAGTAACATATCCACCCGTCTGCGGATCGTATACCCTACGGTTGCTGATGTCGTTCAGTACATTCTGATAGCGGAAGAACGAGAACATACCCCGCTGCTTGTCTGTATTGAAGAAATTATATTCGGCACGCAACTCGTTAGTAAACGTAGGCTTCAGTCCCGGGTTACCGTTCTGGATATTCAGCGGGTCGGTATTATCCGAAATAGGCAGCAAGTCTACCATGTCCGGCTGTGCAGCCTTTCCACGATAACGCAGACGCAACTGGCTTGTCTTGGAGAATTTATAACGGAAGTCGAACGTCGGAGTAAAATTGAATACATTTCTGACGGTCATCGTATCCAGCTCTCCTTTCTTATACGACAAATCCGATTTCTGCGGCTGGAAGCTGACTCCGGCATTCAGACTCATCTTCTCGCGCACCCAGCGGAATGTCACATCCATCTGGTGATTATAGTAATTGTATGCAGCGCTCTTGCTCAGGTCGGCATTATAAACGCCCTGAATATCACCGTTCACTCCATCGTTCACAGTCCATTCATTTCCCATGTCGAACGTAGAATTGTCGGTTGTAGAATGCTTATACTGGAAGTTGTAGCTGAACTGCAGGAAGCCTCCTTTGAAAATCGGCTCGCTATACGTCAGCTTTGCACTATAGTCGGATGTTTTGGTAGGAGTCGTTATATAACGGTTCAATATTTCCAGTCTTTCCTCCGGAGTTTTCTGGAAATAGTCGGTTCTGGAAGTTGAGAACTGCTCGCTGCTGCTGTTCGTATAATTATACTTTCCACGGAAAGTAATATTTCTGCCAGCCTTGCCCAGACGGCGATTGACGATGACAGAACCTCCAGCCGTAAGGTCATCTCCTTTCTTCAAGGTATTTTTCAAGACCGTATTTACGATATCCTCTTCGGGTACGAGCGAAGTCAAATCGTCGGTACCAAACAATTCGTCGGTAGAATATCCGGGATCCTGTCCGAATGTATAAGAGTTCTGTCCGGTAGAGTTATCAGTCTTTCCATAGCTGATACGCGGACGGAAAATGAAAGTTGTCATCGTATCCGGTTTCCACTCAATGTATGCATCGCCCACAAAGTTTGTCGTCTTGTTGCGGGAATGATCCATCGCGTTCTTAAATGAACTGCTTTCCGACGACACAAACGTTTCGGAAGCCTGCTTGCTGACTATATCGGCATCCTTGTAATTGAAGTTTACACTACCTTCTGTTTTCAGTTTTTCTCTTTCGGTAGCAAAATTGATACCGAACATCTTTATGGCAGTCAGTCCGTTATTTCCCTTACGGAAACCACCTCCGCCACCAGGGAAACTATTGTCGTTGACATTGTTCAGCGATCCGATGGCAGTAAACTGTTTCTTACCCTGAAAGTAATTGACCATTGCCTTTCCGCTGTACCGGTCTTTTGTTCCGGCTGCAACATCCACATTACCCATCCATCCCTTGTTCATGCCCGGCTTTACTGTCAGGTCGAGTACCGTTTCTTCCTCACCGTCGTCCACTCCCGTCATCCGGGCCATATCCGACTGTTTTTCGTAGGCACGTATCTTATCGATAATATTCACCGGCAAGTTCTTCATGGCAATATTCGGGTCGTCGGCAAAGAATTCCTTGCCGTCAATCATAATCTTATTGATTTCCTTACCGTTGATTGTTATTTTTCCATCATCGTCGATTTCGGCCCCCGGCAACTTCTTGACCAGCTCCTCCAATGCCGATCCTTCGGGCACACGATAGGCAGAACTGTTGTATACCAGCGTATCTTCGGAAGCAGTAACCTCGGGAGCCTGCGCCACTACGACCGCTCCTTCAAGCATGATAGCATCCGAATGCAGCTTGATAGTACCCAGACTGACACGCGGTTTCGCCTTTGTGAGCGTGACCGACTGGAATGTCGGTGTATACCCCACGAAAGACACCTTCAACAAATATTTTCCAGGACGCACAGACAAGGCAAATCGCCCATCGTTGTTCGTTACATCTCCTGTAACCATCGAACTGTCCTTCACTGCAAGTATCTGTACCGTAGCCTGCATAACCGGCGAATTGTCATCATTGTCGACAACAGTTCCCGAAACTAAACCTTTGCTACCTCCGCTTTGTGCAAAAGCAACTATCCCGCAGGATACCAGTAGCAACCCCATCACCCATTTTTTCATTCTTATAATCTAATACAATGTTTTCAACGTTGGTTTGACATTGAAACATTTTAAAGGTTTAATCGCTAAACCTTTTTTAATGATTATTTTCTTCTGAATGTTTTTTCGATGCGATGCTTCTGCAAGAAAAACTCCCAGCAGAGGACGTTGATAATCATGTATACAATACCGACTGAATTGTCGGCTACCTGCAAATCATGGCTGATGGTGCCTTTTACTAACATCACGATATAATATACTCCCCACAAGTATAAGGCATATTTCATAGACTTGCCACGAATACCGGCAATCTCTTCGTTCTCTTCTTTTGCCCTTGCCAGAAAGATCATGAACAGTGATATCCAGATGACCAGCTTCATTCCCAACTTGATATACAGCAGATTACCATCGTGTACAAGTCCGAACATATACATCAGCAAAGGTACAAAAACAGAAAAAATAAGCAATACGTAACCTACATATCTACATGCAACGGGTAATATTCCTTTCATAAAAAAATCAATTATTGGTAAATACTGTACAAAAATAATTAATTGTCAACGTACAGACATCTACTTTTTACTTTTTTTCTATTTTTGCAAGAAAAACGAGAGATTTATGAGCAAACAAGAAGTTGTAATCTGTCACGCACTGGAAGAAAACCTGCAGCATGCGGTTGCCAGCCAGCCGTACGACAAAGTGTTTATCCTGACCGATGAGCACACACGCATGTACTGCCTTCCCATCATCGAGAAATATCCGTTTCTGGCTCATGCCGAACATATCTGTATAGGAGTAGAAGATATACACAAGAATCTGGAAACCCTTGCTTACGTATGGAATCAGTTGAGCAGCAAGGGGGGTACACGCCATTCACTGCTGATTAACCTTGGTGGCGGCATGGTAACCGACCTGGGCGGCTTCGCTGCGGCTACTTTCAAACGGGGTATCGACATGATTAATATTCCGACTACCCTGCTGGCCATGGTAGATGCTTCGGTAGGAGGCAAAACAGGCATCAACTTCAATGGCTTGAAAAATGAAATCGGAGCGTTTGCCCCTGCCAACTATGTACTGATAGACTGCGAGTTTCTGAAATCGCTCGACCATCCTAATATCTTGTCGGGATATGCCGAAATGCTGAAGCACGGACTTATCAGCAATGTAGATCACTGGAGCGAGCTTCTTAATTTCAGTCTGGAGCATGTGGATTACAAGCACTTGCAGAAGTTGGTAGACACATCTATCCAGGTAAAGGAAAAAGTCGTGGAACAAGATCCGTTTGAGAAGGGTATCCGTAAGGCTCTGAACTTTGGACATACCATAGGACATGCTTTCGAAAGCTTTGCCCTCGAAACCAAACATCCTGTACTGCACGGATATGCGGTAGCCTGGGGCATGGTGTGCGAATTGTATTATTCTCACCTGAAAGTCGGCTTCCCTAAGGACAAACTACGCCAGACCATACAGTTCATCAAAGATCATTACGGAAAACTGGAATTCAGTTGCAAGGATTATGAGCGCCTGTATGAGTTCATGAAGCATGACAAGAAAAACTCCTCACTGGGTAACGTCAACTTTACCTTGCTGGGAGAGATTGGTGATGTCCATATCAACCAGACGGCTACTCAGGATGAGGTGTACGACATGTTCGACTTCTACAGCGAAACAATGGGCTAAACGGTCGGAGCCGTTGCAGGAACAATAATTTTTCAGGAATGCTGGAAGCAAAGTCTATTTCTTTTGTTTTCAAACATAACTACAAAACCTGATATTTTGCAGCAACGTGCTCTTCCTAAAAAAGTAGAAAAAACTATCCGAAATAATTTGTTAGTTTAAAATAAAGCCTTACCTTTGCATCCGCAATTCGGGGTGTAGCTCAGCCCGGTTAGAGTACGCGTCTGGGGGAATTGAATAAGATTACCGATAATAAACTTACAACAACATATAAATCAAGGAGTTAAGACAATACTTAATTCCTTATTTTTTACCTGCGAATATCCTACGAATAAGGTTTCCGGGAAACTTGGTTTATTTAATCCGATTATTGCCTTTTGCTATGTGGATTTTGCATTATTGCATAGCAAATTTTACAAGTATTCGTTAATGCCTCTATTAGAGACAAACCCATTATAACAAACAGGGTAGGACAGCTATCGCCCTACCCATGTCTTAGACGCTCCGTTAGAAGCCTCATTGTTACTAATTGCTACTTGTATATAGAATAAGCCTCAACAGGTTCGTGTACTTTAAGAATACCCGTCCCCATTCTTTTATAGCTTAAATAGACAAGTCTGTTATCCAGTGTTTCCCAGTACAAAGAATATTGCCCTTTTTTAGTTATACTTGTTTCAATCGCCTTTTTCATGTCCTCAATAGGAATAAATTGATTAGGTGCAGCATAACTTACCTTGGCATTTTCAAAATAGGAAAATCCATGCTTATCATATACAACTTTACCACGATGCTCCTTTATATTTAGCTCCGGATGAAATGTCATACTAAAGAACACTTTACTATTAACAGCTTTCGCAGTTTTCCCACTTGTGCTTGACGGTTCGTATTCTATTTTACCATGTAATTGCTCATTTTGCAGCTCTGCATTCAACACAACTTCATCTTTTTGAATGACTGTAACCTGTTTATTAGTGTCAATAACAGCAATATAAGTATGGAAAGAATAGGGCTGTAAATTAAATGATTTAACCTCACCAGCATTGTTAAAGAACTCCTTAACAACTTGTTGTTTTAGACTATCTTGTAGGTATTGAACTCCATACGGATAAAGTTCTTCGAGTTTATTTCGGGCTGCATTTTCTACTTCCTGTTTAGCAACTTTTTCCTCTATCCTTTTACGTCTTTCAGGGGTATCTTTTATTGGATAGACAGATAAACTCCCCGAGCCACTTATATGTAGTTCAATTAGCTTATCCTTTTCAAACGTTTCACTTTGCATCTGCCCATAGTTATCAAGGAAACGACTTAGTTTTGTAGAAGTCATTACAATGGCTTCCGCCATGTTTCCAATCTCAAAGCCTGTATAAACATATCTTCCATTATCCATGCCTTTATAACTGAGGCTTAACGAATATTTTACATAGCCATATCTAAACTCCATTCCATAGGAGTTTTTCTTTTCTGAATAACTAATTGCAAGTGTGTTACCACCGTATATAGGTTGACCTGTATAAGGATTAGGACACAGATAATCGGGATATTCAAAAACCTTAATAGAAGTGGATTTTTGAGCATAAGCAGAAAGAACCATTATTACACTCATCAGAAATAGCAAAGTTCTTTTCATAATATCGTAGATTTGCTCCCCACAGCCCCGACAGGAAAGGTTTATATAAAAAGATAGCGTGAGGCTGTTAGAATTATCTGTTTTAGAGGCTCTGGTAAACCCGTGGTACAAGATAAAACGACACCCCACGCCAAGCCATATATATCACTGATATATACAAGATTAGCATGAGCGTTTGCATCGTCTATCCCCGTACCACATGAAATTTTACCAGAATTTCTAAAACGGGATAAAGCTAAACGCTTCCTTTAATTAATATGTCACCAACAGGTCGTTAACCTGTTAGCGGGACAAATATAACTAAAATCCAACGTTCTACAAACGTTTTTAGGGATGTCGTGGAACAAATTTACTCATTTATTGATAGTTCACAAGATTTTAGGGAGGGAACTCCGATGAGACTATTGCATTTTGAAATGTCGTATCTCTTATGGATGCCTCGAAACAGCCTCATCATCATACCCACGACCTCAAACAGACCTTACCATTCGATTACATTCCACTCGTTTTTAGGTGCTGCATGACATTTTTGTCCCCCACATTGCAAGCCCTCTATGACGTAATACCCTGTCATTACATAAGTTTATCATCATACAATGAAGATTTGAGAGTGTTACATCCTCTTTACTTACAACCTGTATTCATTCTATCGACCGAGCATAACCACCTTATCACATAGAATTAAGCAACCTCGTATTAGAGCGTTTAAGCCATCATTACCCCCCACCGAATACTTTTATTGTATTTGATAAGTTTTTGGCTGTGCACGACCAATAGACCCCTCTGTTAAAAGATAAGGCTTGATAATCACCCGAAGAGTAAACTTAGGAAGTGAAGTTTACACCCTATGATGATTACCAAGCCTTATTTGAATAGAAAGAGGACTAACAGGCGGTATTGAATATTCGTCGTTCCTCTGCGACGCTCATACCGTCTGCCGACTGCTCCAACAGCCCAGCAAGATATTGTTCTATTTTGCCTGTTAGTTCCAAGGTCAGGTTAGGGAGAGCCAAATGCTTTTTGCCCCACTCCAACGCTTCTTGGATTTTCTTTTGTATTTGCCCATGCAGGACACGGTCTTGGGGTTGCGGATTCGCCCGAAGTTTAAAAAGGATATGCTTTACATAATAAGACAGGTTTTGGTCGGCATTTGCTATACAAATACACCACTTGGCAAAGTCCTTGGCGCTCTCAAAAATACGGTAATCCACATCCCAACAGTCATTAGGCAGTTTCACCATATCCTCATAATATCCAAACCACTCTGCAACCAGCGTCCAAAATACCTGTTTACTCCAAAGCTCCTCTGCCACTATATCCCTACCAAACAACCTATTCAGTCCTTTGGTGCTAAATGTCACCTCGTACCTCAATAAGTTTCTCGGCAAGTTCTCTCTTCCATATTTAGGCAGCTCACGCTTCTTCTTTGCCTCCTGTATCTTGTCATAAAACTTGCAACGCACTTCTTCGTCCTCTATGTACTTAGTACCATTCCACTCATTAGGTCTAAATTTCTTCATGGCGTCCAACTTCTGCATATACATAATAGGAGGCTCTGTCATGCTAAAGTTATGTGCAAACTCCGCAGACTCCACCACTGCCTTATACATAGGTACACCCAAGTCCTTGCTCAACTTCATTATAAGCCATTTGACCTGTTGTAACGACAAGGTCTTTAGATTATGTCCCCACAGACATTTAGGAAGGCTGCCCTCGAACGATACATACGTTTCTGTGGCTATGACCCTACGTCCAAGCCAATACCCCTTACCACCCGTACCATTGGCAAAATAGTCCTTTACGACTGTACGTTGCAGGACTGTTTGCCAGTCGTACCCTGTTGGCAGGTCATATAGTATTAATTTGATTTTGTCATACATGGCTGTGAGATTGGAATGTATATAGAAAGTTATACATAATAAAGCATATTAACTATTTACGAAGCCGTGCAGCTAACTGGCTTTCCATTCGTTTTATAAATTCGTCCTTGGTTTCCTGCTTTCGGGCAGTCATCCACGCTACGATTTCGTCACGCTTGAACACGAGTTTGCGCCCGTTTGTCCCGGAACGATGACAAGGTATTTCACGGGTACGGGTCCACTTGTAAATAGTGTCCTTTGCATAGTTCGTAAGCTCACAACAAAGTGTAATATCAAACACTTCGGGATAATCTTCTATCCGTTTTGGCTCTCTTTTGGCGTTCTGTGGTTCGGTTTCGGGTGTCGTTGGTACTGTTCCCAGCATGGAAACAATAACTGCCCGTAACGACCTTATTTGAGCCAAAGCGTAATACTCCCATTGCTGTTGTAAAAACTCCATGTCGTGAAACAGCCATGCGCTCTCTATTGCATCACGGTGGTGCTCATTGATAAAGCCGTATTGAGCTATGGAATTATACAGGAAATCTGCAACCAAACCTATTTTACCCCCTTTTTGCAAATAGGTTTCCTCGTTATAGATGTCTTCCAACTCTTGGCTGTTCATGTTTAGTTTGCCTTGTCGGATGGCTGACAGCTTTTCATCATAAGTGGATATGAAGAAGCCGTCCCGCCATTGGTTTATAGCCTCATCCACCTCATTTAAAGCCTGTTTTAGCTTTGTTTTATTACCATTCGTTAGTCTTTTTACATAGGTGCGCAACCACTCCTCATGCGCAAAATGGGCTTCCCCTTTGAGCGACTTGTCTATCAAGCCGCCCAAAGGCATATTTATTGCCATACTCATAATTAAAGGATTTTAGCTACTCTGTCTAATACGCTTGTTGAAAAACTGTCAAGATATACGTTTGTCGTTGTAAGATTACGATGCCCCAACGCTTGGCTAATAATTTCACGGGGGACATCATTACCTTGTAAGGTCATGGCCATTGTATGACGGCTGACATAGGTGGTCAGGTTCATACGGATATGGAGCAACTTGCCTAATTGCTTTAAACCGTCATTTATACGTTTGTAACGGCTACGGATATGGTCATACAGTTGTTCCCCCTCATAATCCCTTGTTATTATTGGCAGCAAATAGTTGCCTGTTAAAGTAGTATTTGCCTTAAACCATTCCAACTGCTCTCGTATGGCAGGAGTTACGGGTATTGTTATAGGCTTTGTATTTTTAGCGTTCTGTGTCTTTTGCCTTTTATAAACGATATGCTCCTCTGCCCCAAACATATCAATATTGTTTTTAGTCAGCATGGCTTCATCTATAAAACTCATACCGAAACATAAATAGGAAAACAGGAACACCCTACGGGACAACTCCAACACAGGATTTTGTTGAGGCGAGTTTTTTATCAGCTCCAAATCATGTGGTGAAAGGTAGCGTTTGGCTGTTTCCTCTGCCAGCTTACCGATTTCAAAGCCACCCTTACCGAAAGGATAGGTGTTTGACGGGGCTTCACGTTCTTTTATCGCCTTGTTCATAACCGCTCTCAATGTTTTGAGGTAGTATTTACGGGTGTTTCCACAACAGCCGTCTTTTTCCATTTCAAGGTTAAACCGATTGATGTACTTTACATCTAACTCGGAAAACAGCCGTTCCTCAATCTTGTCGTCATACTTTGCCAGCATATGCAAAGTACGCTCATAGACTTTTGCGTTACCGATATGCCTTGTGGCTTTTAGGTTTTCCACCTGTCGCATGAAGTAGTCATAAACCTTACCCTGCTTTGACATACCAAGAAACTCCTCCTCGAACTGGTTAAGCGTCCAGTTTACCCGTTCCTCCATGAACTTTTGTAGGATTTCATCCTTTCGGACTTCATAACGGTTCAGCAACGCATTGTAATTTTCGTAGTTAGGATTGACACGCTTGTCTTTTTTAAATCGGGATGCCAATTCGTCCCATTGTCCTTTCGTTGCCGACAGTTGCAAGTCGATGTACTTTGTTTTGTCCTCTTTTGCCACCCTTAAACAGACGGGGCAGCTTCCGTCCCTTCTAATGTTGCTTTTGAAAAGCACGATTTTTGTCCTTGCCATGTTGTTGTTTTTCTTTTTAAGTTATATGGCCGACGAAATTATTTTATACTTTACATAAGGCTAAAGTATAGAGCTTCACTCTCGCTCAATGCAAAGATAGATAATTCCGATGATTAAAACTACATCATTGCAATGACTCAACAAGGAAGGTTCCTTAAAACATTGCGAAATTGGGACAGACTTTAACCTACATTAACTTTGCAATCTATTTGCATCCCACTTGTTCGTCCTGCTTTTTGATTAAGGTTCGATTAAGGTTTGATTAAGGTTTCGGGATGATTAGACGCTTTTTATTGCTATAAGTCGGGACTTTTTGCATATATTTTGCACTGAATAGGATACCAAACAGCCCCCGAAACAGACTTGGTATTATTTAGAATATTGTCTAAATAGCAGTTTTCGATACAACCATATTTCATTAATAACAAGATATATACGATAATTATAGAAGATGTTCACTTGTATTTTTACAGCGATTTATTTGCAGATTAAAAATAAAGCACTACTTTTGCATCCGCAATTCGGGATGTAGCTCAGCCCGGTAGAGTACGCGTCTGGGGGGCGTGTGG
>ENA-UONW01000369-UONW01000369.1-human-gut-metagenome-genome-assembly--contig:-CS52-NODE-369-length-67372-cov-7.780561_pt1 | contig 67372 bp, 58 predicted proteins | sample MGYA00242463_ERZ724010 | MGnify/ENA metagenome assembly ERZ724010 | reverse complement strand
GGAAACTTAAATCTCGTAAATCACCGCTCAGAACATAATGGTAAATACCGGATTTCTTCATGATTTCATCATCTTCCATTAAATCATGGATTTGTTTTTCTAACGCAGCGGTATCATAGACATTATCACCATATTTGTCGAACATTTCTCCCCAGTCCAAACCTTTCATTTCACGGCGGTATTTAATGAAAGTAGAACGTATCCATGTGATGATTGATACGAAATAAGCCCAAAGTTTATTGGCATTTGGATCAAATTGGTGCAAAGCCATATACTTATCAATACTTTCCACACCGTCATGTCGGGCTGCCCATTTCAAGATCGTGGCTAAGTACGCTTGCTCTATGGCATTACCGTTCAGAAAATCTGCCCCCATTTTATATGCCGGACAACCATTTTTTGAGAAATGTCTGCGTGCATCTGTTACAAAAGGTCCAGAATAAACCGCATTTAATAGCTCTTGATCAAGGAGCTTTTCTCCAGCAATATTGATTACACGGAACCAATCCAACTTTTCCTTGTCTGTTCCTTCACAAAAATAGACGGTTAACTCATAATTGAGGAATTTTTCTTTCTCTTCATTGGTGAGTGTTGAAAAATACAATGTGCCTCTATTGAGGTCAACAATATTAAAGTCATGAGTATAGAACCCACATATTGAAAGCGTACGTTGCTGTCCGTCAATCATTTCAAAATTGCCGTCATCATCTACACTCCAATACATAATATTGAGAGGAAAACCTTTAAGTATGGTGTCTATTACAGCCTGTTGCTGCTTTTCATCATAACGGAACTCACGCTGATAGGGTGGGCGTATGTCCAACTTTCCATGATAGCCTTTCACACCGGCATCAGGATCATTAATGTATCCGTCAATTAAATCATTGATTTTTATAGATTTAAGTTCTATCTTCATGACTGATTATTTTGAAGTTTTGGGATTTTTCTTTTGTGTCGTATTTTTTGTCAATGACTTTTCTTCTGATTTTAACCGCCTTGCAACTTTTTTTACGTCTTCTCCAGCCGGAAGCTGTTCAGGAACAATACCACGTTGTAATAACATATTGCGTACGGCTACATTATTATCAACATGTTCTTTGCTGATCTGTGCTTGTCAATGCAAGTCTTTTTGCTGCACATTGACGGATGTCATTTCTGCTGCAAAATCTTTGGCTTTAATGCTTATGGTTGGGAGGAAATCTGCCAAAGGACGACTTGCCGGTGCTCCTAATTTCCTTTTCAATAAAGCTGTGTCTAAATGGAATAATGCTTTATCGCCTTTTGAGCGAATGATGGCAAAACCTTTGCTATCGACTCCCCGTTCGTATATTATTCCAGACAAGCGGTTTTCTGTCTCTGCCAGCTTGTTACGCGCAACAATACGCTCATAATCAAGAATTCGTTTTTGTACAAGTTCTGCTCTTCGTGTCTGTACGGCAAAATAATTTTGTGCAAATGCTACTTGAGGCTTGCGTGGATCTCCATTTTGTGCAATAAGATAGCACGCATATCGTGTTAGCATATAGTCATTCACCTCACGCTGAGCGCCTTTGGCAAGGTTGATCATTTTGCTGACGTCAGCAAAATGATAATTAACTTCCTGTCCGGCATTAGTGCAAGCTGCCTTAGCTTTTTCAATGATATTCTCAAAGTTGCGCCACTGGGCATATCCTAACAAAGTCGATAACTCTCGAGCGCTCCAACATTCAATGCCTTCGTATTCGTTGGCGATAGATTCAAATTGTCGGAATAATTCTACTATTTCTTCGGCTTTCATAGTTCTTATTTTTTCCTTTTTATTAAAATGCGAGCATATGGAACAACAACTTCATCACCTTTCATCATATACAAATCGCCATCTACTGCTCCTCTTTTTTGAATTTCTTTACGATATCTTTTGTGTTCTGGTTTATATGGTTGTACTCCAACGGATAGTCCTAAATTTGCTATACCTAAACCAATTATTTCAAACTGATCTGGGTTATATTTATCCATAAATGTTATGGGCACTCCCATTATCCCCTCATAATCACATGGAATTTCTTCTGTCCTATTGACATTTATGGCATCAAAGTTTTCATATTTAGGGTAGCGCTCAGGAGAATATGTCTTATATAATATCAATTCTTCATGTCTTTCTTTATAATCGAGATTCGTGAACCATCTTATTCCTTTAACTCGAATATATTTTCTACCCGTTTCATCTATTCCACACCCAGCGGCATTTAATTCATAGTTTTCTGGTACCCAAAATTTTCTATCTCCACTATGGATACTTGCTCCAAGCCACATTCTATTATCTCGTATATGAGGAAAAATTTCTTTATAAGATAAGGCATTTTGGTTCCCTATAATTAAGAATTCTTTTTGGTATTCCATAAGTTGTGCTACATATTCACGGAATAGAGAAAATGGTGGATTAGTTACTACTATATCAGCTTCTTTGAGAAGTTCAATACATTCTTGGCTCCTAAAGTCACCGTCACCTTTTAATGGCATTACTCCGATTTCATCTGCATTAGGAATGTGGTCGCCATTTTTGTCTCCTTCATAAACTAAATATACCGCATGTTCGCTTTGATTTTGGCTAAATAAGTCCATATCCTGATTCTTATAGCATGTGGTAATCAGCTTTTTCAAACCCAGGAATTCAAAGTTGTATGCAAAATAGGTGAAAAAGTTACTTATTCGCGGGTCATCACAATTACATAATACCGTTTTGCCACGAAAATGTTCTCGATAATGACGTAACTCATTATTAATATCTTCAAGTTGAGTATAAAATTCATCCTTTTTAGCTTTCTTTGCTTTATCTATGTTTCTTTTCACCATACGCTTACATGCCTTTGTTTAGATATACTCTTTATTGGGTATATAATACAAATATAATGATAATCCTATGAAATAAAATTTTTTAATAGTGTTATTCGCAATAAATTATGACTTTTGAATCTGAAAGAGGACGTACTTTTTAAAGTATTTCTTCAGAATAATTCTGACAGATCATGCTTCTTTGTGCAAAAAAAAGTTTACCTTTACGGAAACTTAGCTATTGAGGAGCAAATGGTTAAGTAATACTGCATTATTTTATTATCCTTAAATTTACCAAAATCTAATTGTGTATGGTCAGGAAAATACTTCTTCTTTTCTTTGTGTTGCTCTCCATAGGAGGGCAGGCGAGGGCTGCGGGTTTTCCGGAGATTAGCACTCCCGAAAAAAACGTGTGGTACCTCATTCAGTTTTTGAACCAAGGCAATGTGCTGGAAGCGCAGGGCGACGGGGCGCTGGTGCGTACCGCCCAGATTACGGCTTCGGATGCGCAGCTGTGGAAAATTGAGGGGGACGAAACGAATGGTTACCGGCTGACGAGCAAGACCAACCAGGTGCTTTACGTCAACAATACGGCCAAGAACGGGAAATTTTATTCCGGCACGACTTCAAACGGTAACGATGCGTTCAGCATTACGGCTACGGCCAACGGCTCGTACAGCGGAGGATATGAAATCCAGCCGTTGGGCAACGCGGCGGTGTCGATGAATCAGTTTGGCGGTGCCGGCGTGGGCAAAGACTTGGGCCTCTGGGACAAGGACGACCCGAACAACCCGCTGAAGTTCATGACGCTGGAGGAATATCAGTCGATTGGCAAATACGGCATCATTCCTTATCCCGTCTCCCTGAAAGAGCGCAAGGCCGGTGCGCTGGCCCTGAGCGGGCTGACGACCATCACCTACGTGCCGACCGACTCGGGCGACGTGCAGCGTCAGGTGGAGCGGTTTGTGCAGCAGTTGCAGCAGACTTCCGGCATCCGTCTGCAAACGGAGGCTTCGGCCGGAAGCAGCAAGCCGAAGGCCATCAACTTGATTTTGGACGACACGATGGAAAAGGAGGCGTACAGTCTGGTAGTGGAAGATGACGCCATCGTCATCAAGGCGGCTGACAGCCGGGGCTTCTTCTACGGCCTGCAGACGCTGAAACAGATGATGCCCCGCGCCATTTACGGCACGGCGGAAGCCAGGGACGTGGCATGGGAAGTGCCCTACCTGGAGATTCAGGACAAGCCGCAGCTGGGGTATCGCGGATTTATGTTGGACGTGGCGCGCCACTTCTTCAGCAAGGAGGAGGTGAAGCGCATTATCGACATGATGGCAATTTATAAACTGAATGTGCTGCACTGGCATCTGACCGACGACCAGGGCTGGCGCGTGGAGATTCCGGAATATCCGAAGCTGACGGAGGTGGGCAGCATCCGCAGCGGATCGTTTGTCAGTCCGGGCGACGGCAGCGGCAAATTCTTTGACGATACGGAATATGGCCGTGGCATGTGGTACACGCAGGAGGATCTGAAGGAAATTGTGGCGTATGCCAAGGAGCGCTACATCGACATCCTGCCGGAAATTGACTTTCCCGGTCACATGGTGGCTGCCATTACGGCCTATCCGAATTTGAGCTGCGACCCGTCGAAGAAATATTCGGTGCGACTGGACAGCGGCATCTCGCAGGACGTGCTGAACGTGGGCAACGACGAGGTGATTGACTTCTTGAAATGTATTCTGGACAATCTGGCCAAGATATTCCCTTATCAGTATATTCATTTTGGTGGCGACGAGTGTCAGACCACTCAGTGGAGCACGAATGCCGATTGCCTGAAGCGCGTGGCCGACGAAGGCCTTTCGGGCGTGGAGGAACTGCAATCGTGGCTGGTGGAACAGCTGGGCTTGTATGTCAAGGAAAAATACAATAAGGACATCGTGGTATGGGACGAGCTGCTGTCGCATTGGCATGAAAGCAACACGGTGAAGCCGGTGATCATGGCGTGGAACAGCATCAACAAAACCAGTGATGCGGCCGACAAGGGCTTGAAGAGCATTGCGGTGCCGTATTCCAATCTGTATCTGGATATGATGCAGGTAGCTCCGGGACAGACCACCGTGGATGAACCGTATTTTGGCGGATGGAGCGAGAATCAGGTGGTGTCGCTGGAGACCGTGTATAATCTGAACCCGCTTTCGGCCCTGTCCGGACGGGAAAGTTACGAAATGGGCGTGCAGGCCAATATGTGGACGGAAACCTGCAATGACAGCATCGAGCTGGAGTATCAGGTATTTCCACGCTTGCTGGCCCTGTCGGAAATTGCATGGCTGCCCAATCAGAGCAAGGACTGGACCAGTTTCCTGCGCCGACTGCAGACGCACGCCGCCATTTTTGAGGCAAAGGGCATCAATTACGCCAAGCACTATTTTACGCCGGTGGAAACCAGCGAGAGTGAGCAGACTTTGGCCGAGGCCCGTCAGATTCTGGAGCAGGCCGTGCGCGGTGGGGTAGGTTATCCGTCGGCCGCCTTGTATGATGCGTTGGATTCGGCTTACCAGGCAGCCACCGCACAGCCGGATGACGACGACCTGACCCAATTGAAGCAGGTGGTGGCCGACTACAAGAACGGCGCCATCGTGATGCCGCAGAGCGGTAAGGCATATCAGCTGATTTCGGCCTCTACTTACTACAAGCAGCAGTATGCCGGATCGAGCATGTACCAGAGCGGAAACAACATCCGCATTCATTATACCCCGCAAACGGAGCCGGAGGAATTGTGGTCGTTTGAAAAGAGCGGCGACCACTTCATCATGGTCAATTACGCCACGGGAAAACAGATGCAGATGAATGTGTTTAATAGTAACGCCAGTCTGGCGGACAACGGCGGAACGCCGGTGCGCCTGGACAAGGCCACGATAGCCAACGGCACCTACACGTTTATTCCGGGAGTGGTGACGGTATCGGCCGTGGACGGCTATACGGCAGCGGCCACCGGAAACGTCAAGCGACTGACGGGTACGGGCAGCGGCTACGTCATGGTGAAGAACGAGCCCAAGTTGTGCTGCGCCAGCACGTGGAAACTGGTAGAAGTGTCTGACTTCCGGGCACAGCTGGAGGGCCTGGTCAACAAGTGCAACCGCATTGTGGAAACGCCCTTGACGGGAGCTTACGGCGAACCCAGCGCTGAGGCCCTGGCTTATTTGCAGGAAAATCTGATTGACCCGGCACAGGAAGTGCTGCATCAGGACAGCGTGGTGACGGAGGATACCTACAAGACTTACGTTTCGGTATATAATCAGTTCCAGGCCATGCCGCGAAAGAGCATTCTGGACGGTATTTCGGAGGAATATTATTATCGGATAGAAAATGGCTATTTCACCGACTACTATGCCTATGCCGGTACGATGACGTGGAGCCCAGAACTTTGGATGCGAATGCGGACGGATTTTTGTGGTACTTCGTCAAGCAGGAGGATGGCACGGTGAGAATCTACAGCAAGGTTACGAATAATCCGGCTTACATCAGTAGTTCATCATCAGATATGACCATCAAGGTGAACGTCAACGCGTCGGGCATTAAGAACTGGACGTTGGAGGAAATCAGCACCGACCAGTCGAATAGCGGCATTGCCATTGTGGAACCGTCGGGAGAGTACAGCTGGTATACCAACCCCAGTGCCTTCAGCACCATTCTGACCAAACCGAAATCGTGGGGCGCTTCCATCTGGAATCTGATCAAGACCGATCAGAAAGTCACGCTGCCTTCGGGCATTGAGCAGGTAAAGACGGAGGCGGACGCGAATACGGAATATTACGACTTGAGCGGACGCCGCGTCAGTCATCCTCAAAAAGGCATCTATATTCAGAAAGGCAAGAAAATAATGGTTGAGTAGCCATTTGAAATATGGGTAATGGAGAGTCAGTCGGATGGATTCAGGAAATCGCATCTGACTGACTTTTTTTGTGCCTTTTTTGAGGGCGTAAGGCTTGCGTAATTCCTGATTTTTTCGTATTATTGTAGTATAGAAAAGATCGGGTATGAAGAAAGTATTTGTGATTACAGGAGGTGCCTGCGGCATCGGGAAATGTCTGGTAGAGACGTTTGCCCGGCAGGGAAACGTGGTGTATTTTATCGACAGGGACGAAGCGCGGCTGCAGGCCACCGAGCGCGAACTGACGGAACAAGGGCTGGCCGTATTCGGATATGCCGGAGACGTGGCCGAACCCGACGTGTTGGAAAAATTTCATGCGTGGGTAATGGCACGGCAGCCGGAGGGTATACACTGTCTGATTAATAATGCCTGCCTCAGCAGGAAGGGCATTTTGAGCCGGTGCAGCTATGACGATTTTCTGTACGTGCAGCGCGTGGGGGTGGCCGCTCCCTATTGGCTGACCTCGCTTTTTAAGGAAGAGTTTATCGGCATGGGCAGTGTGGTCAACATTTCTTCCACCCGTGCTTTTCAGTCGCAGCCCGATACGGAAAGTTATACCGCCGCCAAGGGGGGCATCACCGCACTGACGCACGCCCTGGCGGTAAGTCTGGGCGGAAAGGTGCGTGTGAATGCGATAGCCCCGGGGTGGATTGACACCGGCAAGTATGGGGCTACGGGCATGGCGGAAGCCGTTACGGACGCCGACAGGAACCAGCACCCGTCCAGAAGAATTGGTGAACCGCAGGACATTGCCCGTGTGGTAGAATTTTTGTGTGACGATCGAAATTCCTTTATCAACGGTGAGCTGATTACCGTGGACGGAGGAATGACCCGGAACATGATTTACAATAATGATTTTGGTTGGAAATATGAAGACCCTTCGAATCACCGTCATGCGTAAGGCCTGTTATCAGGACCTCATTGAAAAATACGAGAACCCGCTGGAGCATGCCTGCGACATGGAAGAAAACCGCGTTTTTCTGGTACACGACATGAAGCAGCCGGAAGGATTTTGCGACAGTGCGTGGCAGAACCTGTTGCCCTATGTGATGACCCTGGCACATGGGGGAGGAGATTTTTATGACGGTTGGATGAAAAATCCGCATTCGGCCATGGTGTCCTGCAATGACGGATTCCGGCCGGTAAGTTTTTTATTGGAAGTAGTAGAATGAAAAAGAATATGTGGGCTTATACTTATGTAGACCAAGACGACTTCAGGCTGTTGGAGAAACCGGTGCCTCAGTTGCAGGCACCGCAGGACGCTTTGGTCAGGGTGACGCTGGGCAGCATCTGTACCAGTGACCTGCACATCAAACATGGCAGCGTGCCGCGGGCCGTAAAGGGCATCACGGTGGGCCATGAAATGGTGGGCGTAGTAGAGAAAGTCGGTAGTGAAGTTACTGCCGTGGCTCCGGGCGACCGGGTGGCGGTGAACGTGGAAACCTTTTGCGGTGAGTGCTTCTTTTGCCGGCATGGCTTCGTGAACAACTGCGAGCATCCTGAGGGTGGATGGGCCCTGGGCTGTCGGATAGACGGCGGGCAGGCTGCTTATGTGCGTGTGCCATTGGCCAATCAGGGTCTGAACCGCATTCCGGAAGGCGTAACCGATGAGCAAGCCCTGTTTGTGGGCGATATTTTGGCCACGGGCTTTTGGGCTTCACGCATTTCGGACATTACCAGTGAAGATACGGTGCTGATTATCGGTGCGGGACCGACGGGCATCTGCACGATGCTCTGTGCCAGGCTGAAACATCCGAAGCTGATGGTGGTTTGTGAGCAGTCGGAAGAACGCATCCGGTTTGTTCGTGAGCATTATCCGGATGTCTGCGTGGTGAAGCCAGAGCAATGTCTGGAATTGGTGCGCCGGAAGAGTGCGCACGGCGGGGCTGACGTGGTGATGGAAGTGGCCGGCACGGCAGAAACTTTCCGACTGGCGTGGGAATGTGCACGGCCCAATGCCACCGTGACGATTGTGGCCATGTATGACGAGCCACAGGTGTTGCCGCTGCCGGAAATGTACGGCAAGAATCTGACCTTTAAGACGGGAGGCGTGGACGGATGCGACTGCGACGAAATTCTCCGGCTGATTGCCGACGGTCAGATTGACACGACACCGCTGATTACGCACCGTTTTCCATTGCGTCGGATAGCGGAGGCTTACGACCTGTTTGAAAACAGACGCGACGGTGTGATGAAAGTAGCCATAGATTGTGGAACAGAATAAATAAAATCAAAGATTATGCGAAAAAATTTTGGTTCGAAAACCTGGATGTATCCCATGCCGGTACTCATTGTAGCGGCTTACGATGAAAACGGTTGCCCCAATGCCATGAATGCAGCCTGGGGCGGTATTTTTACAGACAACATGATTGGCATCTGTCTGGCCAATGAACATAAAACCACGCAAAACATACTGAAGACCAAAGCCTTTACGGTAAGCATGGGTACGGCCGAGCAGATGGTGGCTTGCGATTATGTGGGCCTCGTGTCGGGTAAGGCTGAGCCGAACAAGGTAGAGAAAGCCGGCTTTCATGTGGTAAAGTCAGATTGCGTCAATGCTCCGTTGATTGAGGAATTGCCCATGACGTTGGAGTGCGAGCTGGAATCGTACGACCCTGAAACCTGTTACATGGTTGGAAAAATCGTCAATGTTTCGGCTGACGAGCGCATTTTGGATGCGGAGGGGAAAATTGATGTGCAGAAACTGGCGCCCATCACGTTTGACCCCATTCACCACTGCTATTTGAAAATCGGCGAGAAAGTGGGACAGGCTTTTTCGGAAGGAAAGGTTTTGAAGGACTAACCAGTGGAGCATAGCGTTATGCAGATTCAAGAGGTTACCACGTTAGACCATCCGGGCGTAGCGGTGTTCAGCCAACTGACCGAAGCTCAATTGCGCAACCGTCTGGAGCCGGACAAGGGGCTTTTTATTGCCGAGAGTCCCAAGGTGATTCGGGTGGCGCTGGATGCGGGATATGAGCCGCAGGCTTTGCTTTGCGAACGGAAACACATTACGGGAGATGCTGCAGATATTATGGCACGCATTGGGGACGACGTTCCCGTGTATACGGGAGACCGTCAGCTGCTGTCGCAACTTACTGGATATGTCTTGACCCGCGGCGTGCTTTGTGCCATGAAACGCCCACGGCTGAAAAGCGTAGAAGACGTGTGCCGTGATGCCCACCGCATTGTGGTGATTCATGGCGTAGTGGATACGACCAATATTGGAGCCATATTTCGTTCGGCGGCCGCGCTGGACATGGATGCGGTTTTGTTGACGCATGATTCGTGCGACCCATTAAACCGAAGAGCCGTGCGGGTTTCGATGGGCTCCGTGTTCTTGGTGCCCTGGACGTGGGTGGATGATCCCTTGTGGCAGTTGCACAATTTGGGATTTGAAACGGCGGCTTTGGCTTTGAGAGACGATTCCGTTTCGTTGGACGACCCGCGTTTAAAATTCGTTTCCCGTTTGGCACTCATTATGGGCACGGAAGGAGACGGATTGCCTGATGAGGCCATTAAGGGAGCGGACCACGTTATTCGCATACCGATGTCGCATGGCGTGGATTCACTGAATGTGGCAGCTGCTTCGGCGGTGGCGTTTTGGGAATTGCGCTATCCAAAGCAATAGGAAGCTGTTTTCTTAAAAAACAAAAGACAAAAAAGAGAGGAAACTTCTCATTGAAGTTTCCTCTCTTTTGGTGAGGTACCCAGCAGATTCGAACTGCTGTACGCGGTTTTGCAGACCGCTACCTAGCCACTCGGTCAGGGTACCGTTTTGATTACGGTTGCAAAGGTATAACTTATTCTAATACCAGCCAAATTTTTCGGCAACTTTTTTACAAATTATAGAGCTTGGAAGGCGTTTTTCGGTTTAACGGCTCAATCTTTTGCAGGATTTCGCCGTCCCAACCTTTTTCCTTGAAAGCTTCAACAACGGTCTGGCGAGCTACTTCCGGCAAGTTGTTTTCTTCGCTTAAGTGGCAAAGCCAAATATGCTGGATTTGTGGATTGGCATGAGCGGACAGGTATTGCGCCAGGTCGCGATTGCACATGTGGCCATTTTCACTCTTGATGCGCCGTTTAAGGTAGACGGGGTAGGGACCCTGGTCCAACATTTTATCGTCGTAGTTGGCTTCGATGACCAGATTGAGGCTTTGCGGAATAAAATATTCCATAGACTCGTTGATGTGGCCGGCATCGGTAATGATGCACAGATTGGTGTCGCCGCATTGAATGAAATAGCCGGAATTGTCCGAGCTGTCGTGGGGCGTCTTGAAGGAGGTAATGCTGAAAGGACCCATATTTAAGGTAGTGCCGTGTTCGAAGGTACGGACATATTGCGGCTCTACCTTTTTTTGCATCCGAATGTTGCGCATCATGCCCTGGTGCACCAACTCTGTGGCATATACCGGGACTTTCAGCTCGTTGGCCAACATGCCTACAGCCTTTACGTGGTCAGCATGTTCATGCGTCACAAGAATGCCTTTTATTTCGGGAAAAAGGAATCCATAATCTTTATAATATTTCTTGAACTTGCGGATTCCGATGCCAAGATCAATAATTAAACCATACTGTTGAGCTGAAATATAGTAACAGTTTCCACTGCTGCCGCTGCTAAAACTTATAAAATTCATCATATTCTGCAAAGTTAGCGATAATCCCCGGTTTGGTCAAGTCCTTTGATCAGAAAGGTAGTCCAACCGCAAAGTGGAAGGCAAAATCACGCTTGAAGTCCGGGCATATGATGGGGTAGTGGAGCTTTCCGGACAGAACGGCCGGGTTGATGGCTTTCATACCCGTATCGAAGCGGAGTATGAAGTAGTCAAAGTTCAGGCGCAGACCGACGCCGTAAGATACGGCAATTTGCTTATAGAAGGTATCGAACTTAAACTGGCCCCCGTCAATGCCTTCGTAGTTGCGGGTGTTCCAGATATTACCGGCATCAATATAGGCTGCCGCATCTAATTTCCAGAACAGATGCGTGCGATACTCCAGGTTAAGGTCCAATTTTACGTTTCCGGTTTGGTTGATGAAGTCTACCTTACCGTCCTTTCCGACAAAGCTTCCGGGGCCCAGACTCCTTACGCTCCAACCTCGGACACTGTTGGCTCCACCGGAAAAATATCTCTTTTCATAAGGCAGAATGGTGGAATTGCCATAGGGGATGCCGACACCAAAACCGAAATGGAAGACGAGAGAGTTCTGCTCGTCAAACAAAAAGCTCTTGGTCAGGTCAAAATCAATTTTGGCATATTGCGAGTAGGCTATGTTGAAAATGGTGTATTGATGGCTGGCGTTTTGTGGTATTTTGGCTGCCTTGGATATGCCATAAAGCAAGTTGCCAGCAAATTCTACGTTAACTTTAATCTGATGGGCATTGGTTTGGTAGAGTCCCGACATTTGTGCCTTTCGGGAGGAATTGTACAGGAAGCTGTAACCGGTTTTCATGATGAACAAGTCCTCGTAACTGTATCGGATGACGGAATTTTTAGAATCCGTGTCTTCCAGATAGTCTTTTCGGAAAGTGTCTGAAATCCAGGGCATGAAGATGTAGTCCAAGCCAAACAAGTCCAGCTTGTGCTGGGTCTTGGGATTATTGATGGCTGCCCATTTGTAGCTCCAGGTGGCCGTGGCGACTCGGCGATGGAATTCGGGGCGGTTTTGCAGATTGTATTGAAAATTAATTTCGGAAGAGGCTTTCAGACTTTGTTTCTTTTCGGCAGAAGGAAACGGAAGCAGGAAAGTAGGAAACTGAAATCCGCTTTCAATGTTGTATTCAATGTATTTGGAATTGTCGTAGCCTTCCAGTTTGGTGATGGCTTCATAGGCGCCGCGCAGTTTCAGTGAGAAGCTTTCGGAGCCATGGAAAATATTGCGGTTGGTATAGGTGACAGAAGCTGCGGCTCCTAAATCTCCGGCAGTATTTGTTCCCTCCAGCTCGGTAGCTATGGAATGCTTCTTGTTGTTCCATAAATAAAGGTCACAATTTAATCTCGTCGGGTCGGCCGAGTCGGGAGTGAGACGAATGGAACTTGACTTGAGCGCCTGCAGACTGTTGAGTGAGCCATAGGTGTTTTGAAACCGCCTTTCGCTGTAGAGGCTGTCCGGGCGGATATGGATATTTCTGTTGTAGACACTCTTGTTCAGGTGCAGTTTCTTGTTGTAGTAGTAGGTGATATTCTTGAATACGAGTGAGTCAATTGGGGCGTCGTGATTGATTTCGTCATAGACTTTGACCTTTCCAAAGTAGTGTACTTTGTATGCATTGGTGCTATCCACTCTGGGCGGAATGGTGACGTTGAGGGTCAGGTCGACGCTGTTGTAATTGGGAACGGTATCGACGGTGTACGTAATGAAGTTGTTGGTAATCCGATAGTAGCCATGTTCATGCAGATGATTGATAATCCGGCTGCGTTCGTTTTCCAAGATACTGATATCCAGCGGCATGCCCTTGTAGAGCAACGAGTGCTTTTGCTCTTGTTGAACCAGTTGGCGGATGGTATCGTTGTCGAATTTGAAATTTATATTGTCAATATAATATAGTCTACCGGTTTGGATACGGTAGGTCAGCTTCATTTTCTTCTGCTTCGTTTGGTGGTCGACATCCGCTTTTGCCTTTAGGTATCCTTGGTTGAACAGGGCATTTTCCAGATTGAGGCGGGAAAACTCTTCCATACTTTGGTCGTAGATGACAGGTGCCTCTCCGATGCGTCGAAAAAAACGGTTTATTTTTTTCGTGGAATCGGTGCCGGAGATGCAGTAGACGCCCAGAGGTATCTTGAAGAGATTGAACCATTGGGCATTGGGTTCCTGGCGTATATTGTTGCGCAGGTTGCCGGTTTTTATATTTTTATTGTCGCAAACCAGTTTTACATCCGACAATACATATTGGCCTTCTGAAAGAAATTTTTCAGAGGAACAGGAATACAAGCTCCCACTGACGATCAGCAAGAGCAATAAAAATATTATATTTTTGTATGTTGAATTCAAGATTTTGCTACAAAGTTAAGACTTATCTATAGAAAAGTTGTAGCTTTGCTTGTATTTTTGAATCAAAACGCTACAAAAAGATGATTAGCAAGAATAAGCAGAAGTTAATTCGTTCATTGACACAAAAGAAAAACCGTGATGAATTGAATTTGTTCATCGCAGAAGGGCATAAAGTGGTGGAGGAATTGCTTCCTTATTTTTCTTGTCAGTTTCTGGCGGCCACACCGGCCTTTGGACTGTCGCACGATGTTTCAAAGGTCGTTGAACATGTGGAGGTTAGCGAAAAAGAGCTGGGCCAACTGAGCTTGCAAAAAAGTCCACAACAGGTGTTGGCTTTGTTCGAGAAACGACCGCTTTCCTATTCTGTAGAGCAATTATGTAGCATTCCGCGTAAGGAGCTGGTCCTGGCGTTGGATTGCGTACAGGACCCAGGTAATTTGGGCACTATAGTGCGTATTGCCGACTGGTTTGGCATACGCCATATTTTTTGTTCTACTGATACGGCCGATGTGTATTCTCCCAAAACGGTGCAGTCTACCATGGGAAGTCTGGGGCGCGTTTGTCTGCATTATCTGGATTTGGAGCGCTGGCTGACACAATTGGCCCCGGAAGTACCGCGGTATGGCACGTTTTTGGAAGGAGACATCATTACGGATGTTCCGTTGACGGATTTCGGGGTGATTGTAATGGGGAATGAAGGCAATGGCATTCGTCCGGAAGTAGAGCGGCTGGTCAGTCGCAAGCTGTTTATTCCTCGTTATCCGGCAGACAACGGCCATCCTGAAAGCCTGAATGTGGCCGTGTCTACCGCCATTATCTGTCAGGAATTTAGAAGAGCAAGATAGAAAGGATGAAAAAAGATGTTGAGAGATTTATTTTTTACGGATTTGCATTTGGAGATGTTTTCAGCCTGTCTGCTGGCTGCATGGGTAGTGGTGGCTGTGGCGTATGTGTGGTTGAAGTTTTATGATTACAATTCTATCCATAAGGCGCGTAAGACCGCGGATTCAACTTCTGAGGAACATGTGGTGGGGAGGGCACCTTCGATCAGCGTGGTGATAGCCTTAAACGGGCAGCGTAACGTGTTGGCCGACACCCTGCCGGCTATTCTGAATCAGGAATATCCGAATTTTGAGGTTGTGGTAGTGGACGACGGCCTTTCGGAAGAACATGCCGTTACGTTGCAGCAGCTTCAGCAACAATACAGGAACTTGCGGGTCAGTGAGTTGCCTAAGACAACCTTGTATATCAGTCGGAAAAAACTGGCCATAACCTTGGGGGTAAGAGCCGCTAAGGGGGAATGGATTGTGCTGACTGAGCCGGACAGTACGCCCAATTCTCCTCATTGGCTGATGAATATGGCTTCTAAAATGAATGCTGACAAGGATTTGGTGATAGGGTATAGCAATTATGAAGATGATGGTAGCTGTTTCGGTCGCAGAATTCGGTTCGAGCGCTTTATGCTCGAGTCTGTTTATGTTCGGGCCGTCTTGCGGGGACGCCCGTTAGGCGGCGACGGGTGTAACATGGCCTTTCGGCGCGATATGTTCCTGGCTCAAAAAGGCTTTTCGGGAAATGTGTCGTTGTTGCGTGGTGAGGATGTCTTTTTGGTGGATGCCTTTTCGCGGGAAGATAATGTCGCTTTTCTGTATGATAGGGTGGCTGTCGTAACACAAAAGGTGGGTAGTAAGAAAAGTTGGAAAAATGAAAAGATTTCGCGTATGCAGGCCTTTCGTTCGCTCAAGCGGCAAAGCCGTCGTCAACTTCGGAGGTATGACCTGTCATGGGGCGTAAGTTTGCTGTATGGCATTCTTCCACTGGCGTATTGGGCATACGTCGCCTGTTCGGCCTATGGCCAGTCCCATCTGATGCCCCGTTATGTGTTGGATGGCGTGGTACTGCTGTTGTATATACTTCTGCCTTTTGTCGGACTTCTGGCTCTGAATCGTTCGGCTCGTGGAGTGGAGGAAAAGTCGTTTGGCCTGTACCCCTTGTATTTTGAGGCGCTGCGTGGTTTCCGACGAATTTACTATGAGGTGATGCGCTATCACAACCGTCGGAATTTGTTTAGACATTGAGTATTAATTCCGGATAAAGAATAGGAGTTGCAATTGTGGTAAAAACAAAGTCCGGCGCAAAAAAAATTAGGCGGCTCGCAGAAAATTTTAGGCGGCACCTTGTTTTTATTTTGCTTCCACCTGTTGATGGTGGGGCATTTGTTGAATGAGATGCCGGTCGTTTTTGCAGTAAGGACCCTGAAGTATCGGAAAAGCATCCCGACAGACTTTAACGTGTGTTCATAAGCATTTTATTAGCTTATCCCAGCATTTTTTATTAAGTTTGCAGCCAAATAAAGATGAAATCAGTTCTGTTCAACATATTCCTATTGTGGTGTTTAAGCACGGTATGTGTGTTCTCACAAGAGATTCCTAGTGCCAATCCCGTAATGACCGTCGTTACGGATGAGGGTGAACAGGAAGAGACTTCGTATGAAGGTTCAGCGCCGGTGCAGGTACGTTTTGAGGCCCGTCCTGAAAATCTGGGTAATTATACGGCGTATTATGAGTGGCGATTCTATACACAAGGCAATGAATCGTCACCTTATATTGTTCGGTATGATGAAAATACGGAGTATACCTTTATGACTTCGGGGCAAACTTTTGTGAAACTGTTTGTGACGTTTGCTGCCGGAAAGGACACTATTAATTATGAAATGGATGAGCCTTTTACCATCAGTGTCAGTGAGTCCAAGTTGGAAATGCCCAATGCCTTTTCGCCTAATGGCGACGGCATTAATGATGTGTATAAGGCAAAGGATGGCTGGCAGAGCATCATATCGTTTAAGGCCGTCATTTTCAGCCGTTGGGGAAAGAAACTGTACGAATGGAACGATCCTGACGGAGGATGGGACGGCAAGGTAAATGGCCATGTCGTGCCGGATGGCGCCTATTATTGTGTGGTGCAGGCCAAGGGGGCTGATGGTAAGAATTATTCGATAAAGAAAACGGTAAGTGTCTTGACATCATATGATGATCAGAATACAGGTGGAGGTACGGAGTGATGGGGCAAATGAAGGACGAACAGAAAACATGGATTGATATTTTGGGCGCACGCGTTCATAACTTGAAGAATGTGGACGTGCGCATACCTCGGCACAGCTTGAGCGTCATTACCGGACTGAGCGGAAGCGGCAAAAGTTCGTTGGCGTTTGATACCTTGTATGCTGAGGGGCAAAGACGTTATATCGAGACGTTTTCAGCGTATGCCAGGAATTTTCTGGAAAATTTGGAACGGCCGGATGTAGATAAAATTTCAGGTTTGAGTCCGGTTATCAGTATTGAACAGAAAACGACGAACAAAAATCCACGCTCTACCGTAGGTACCGTTACTGAAATTTACGATTTCTTACGTCTTCTGTATGCGCGTACGGCTGAGGCCTATTCATACAAGACAGGCGAGAAAATGGTGAAGTACACAGAGGAACAGATACTGAATCTGATACTCCGTGATTACGTGGGCCATAAAATCTATTTGCTGGCTCCTTTCGTCCGTAACCGAAAGGGACATTATAAGGAATTGTTTGAAACCATCAGGCGAAAGGGATTTCTGAACGTGCGGGTGGACGGCGAAATAATGGAAATCCGTCCGGGCATGAAGCTGGATCGCTATAAGAATCACGACATTGAGGTGGTGATTGACAAGATGCTTGTTCGTGAAAACGATGACGAGCAACGATTGAAACGCAGTGTGGCCAAGACATTTGAGCAGGGCGACGGGTTGATGATGATTGTGGATGCTGCTACGGGAGCTGCGCGTTATTATAGCAAGCGACTGATGTGCCCTACTACGGGAATATCTTATAAAGACCCTGCCCCGCATAATTTTTCTTTCAACTCATCAGCCGGAGCTTGTCCAAAATGTAAGGGCTTGGGCTATATCAACATGATAGACCGCAGTAAGGTCATCCCCGATGAAGGCAAGACCATTTATGAGGGGGCCATAGTGCCTTTGGGCAAGTATAAAAATATCATGATATTCTGGTCTATCGAGGCGGTCCTAGAAAAATACGAATGTAGCTTGAAAACTCCGGTGAAGGACATTCCGGAGGAGGCCTTTGATGAGATTTTCAACGGTAGTTCAGAGCGGTTGCGCATTCCGGCTGCCGTGATGCATGCTTCGGATGATTATTACATAGAGTTTGATGGCTTGGTGAAATACATCATGCAGATGGCCGACCGTGAAATGAGTGCGGCTGCCCAGCGTTGGGTGGATCAGTTCTCGGTTACGAAGACGTGCCCCGTATGTCATGGCGCCCGCCTGAATCAGGAGGCTTTGCATTTTAAACTCAACGGAAAGAATATATATGAGCTGTCTTCTATGGACATCGGACAGCTGTATGCTTGGCTGGAGGATTTGCCCACTCATCTGAATGAACGGCAAAAAACAGTTTCTTCTGAAATCTTAAAGGAATTACTGACTCGCTTGCGATTCTTGCTGGATGTAGGCTTGGATTATTTGTCATTGCATCGTAGCTCCATGAGTTTGTCTGGCGGTGAAAGTCAGCGTATTCGTCTGGCTACTCAAATTGGGTCGCAGCTGGTTAATGTGCTGTATATATTGGATGAGCCGAGCATTGGCTTGCATCAGCGTGACAATGTGCGGCTCATTAAGTCGTTGCAAAAATTACGAGATGCCGGTAACACGGTAGTGGTGGTTGAGCACGACAAGGATATGATGCTGGCTGCTGATTACATCGTCGACATGGGACCTCGGGCCGGTCGCTTAGGTGGTGAGGTTGTATTCCAAGGCACACCGCAGGAGATGCTGAAGCAAAAAACGCTGACCAGCCAGTATCTGAATGGTGAGCGGAAAATTGAAGTGCCCAAGGTGCGACGTCCTGGCAACGGGAAAAAACTGACCTTGGTGGGCGCTTCAGGTAATAATCTGCAGCATGTGACAGTAGATTTTCCGCTAGGAACATTAATCTGCGTCACGGGTGTGTCGGGAAGCGGCAAATCGACCTTGATTAATGACACATTATATCCGATTCTTTCACAGCACTTGTATCGGTCTTTGACGGATCCGTTGCCTTATGATTCGATAAAAAATCTGTCATTGATTGATAAGGTCGTGAATGTGGATCAAAGTCCGTTGGGACGCACTCCGCGCTCAAATCCGGCCACATATACCGGCGTGTTTTCTGATATTCGTGCCCTGTTTGTGAATACTCCGGAAGCCAAGATAAGAGGATATAAGCCTGGACGCTTTTCCTTTAATGTAGGCGGCGGACGATGTGAGGCGTGCAAAGGTAATGGTTATAAGACCATTGAGATGAATTTTCTTCCGGATGTGTACGTTCCGTGTGAAGTATGCGGTGGGAAACGCTATAATCATGAAACTTTGGAGGTACGTTATAAGGGAAAAAGCATTGCCGATGTTTTGGACATGACTATTAATATGGCTGTTGAGTTTTTTGAAAACGTACCGAATATCCTGCATAAGATAAAGGTTTTGCAGGATGTGGGACTGGGCTATATTAAGTTGGGGCAGGCTTCTACTACCTTATCAGGAGGCGAAAGTCAACGCGTGAAGCTGGCTACCGAATTGAGTAAACGGGATACCGGAAAAACGATATACATCTTGGATGAGCCAACTACGGGATTGCACTTTGAAGACATTAAATCATTGATCAATGTACTCAACCGTTTGGTGGACAAAGGAAATACGGTCATTGTGATTGAGCACAATCTTGACGTTATAAAAGTGGCTGATTATCTCATTGATATGGGGCCAGAAGGTGGACGAAAAGGCGGAAATGTACTATTTTCCGGTACGCCGGAAGATTTGGTAAAGGCCGGAATAGGGTATACTTCAAGATTCTTGAAAGACGAATTGGCTATGTAAAATTTAAAGAATATCATGGGTACAAAAAAAATAAAGACCAATGTTGCCCGTTTCTTGGAAAAGAACGGCGTAAAGTTTGAATTAATACCTTATGAAGTAGACGAAACTGACTTGGGAGCTGGGCATGTGGCTGCGTCATTGTCGGAAAATGTAGAGCAGGTTTTTAAAACTATTGTTTTGCATGGTGATAAAACTGGATATTTGGTAGTTGTATTGCCCGGAAATAATGAAATAGATTTGAAGAAATTGGCTAAAGCCAGCGGAAATAAAAAGTGTGAACCTTTACCTTTGAAGGAATTATTGCCTACAACCGGATATATTCGTGGTGGGTGTTCACCAATTGGAATGAAAAAGAAGTTTCCGACTTATATTCACAAAACTGTTACCCAGTTTCCTTATGTGTTTGTGAGTGCAGGGGTAAGGGGAGTACAGTTAAAAATTGCTCCAGCTGATTTAATTCAGCAAACCGCAGCTCAGGTTGTAGATATTATTGAAGAATAAAAGAAATAAGTATAATAAGAGTAATATAATAATTAATTTAAAATCTAGTATTTATGTTTGAAGGACAACCTAAAGGACTTTATGCGCTGGCGCTTGCTAATACAGGTGAGCGCTTTGGCTATTACACCATGTTGGCAGTATTTACTTTGTATTTGCAGGCTAATTTCGGCTTGTCAGCTGCCGCAGCTGGTGAAATTTATTCTACGTTTTTGGCCTTTGTCTATTTTTTGCCTTTTATAGGTGGTATTATGGCTGATAAATTCGGTTATGGAAAAATGGTTACAATCGGCATTATTATTATGTTCCTGGGCTATTTGTTTCTTTCACTTCCATTGGGTAGTGGCGATTTGGGAATGTATGGCATGTATGGTGCTTTGTTGCTTGTATGCTGCGGAACCGGTTTATTTAAGGGCAACTTGCAGGTAATGGTTGGCAATCTTTATGACGATCCTAAATTCGCATCGAAACGTGATTCTGCTTTTTCCATTTTTTACATGGCCATCAATATCGGTGCTTTGTTTGCTCCGTCAGCAGCCGTAGAAATTAAAAACTGGGGTATTGAGCGTTTTCATTTAGATCAGGGGAGTGCTTATCATTTTGCATTTGGAGTAGCTTGTATTTCTTTGATTATTTCAATTGCCATTTATTATATATTCAGAAGTACCTTTAAACATGTAGAAGGTAAGAGTAAAGTAGAGACGGTTGAGGAAAAACAGCCGGTAGAAGAACTTTCAAAACAGGAAACCAAGTCACGTATTGTGGCTTTGTGCTTGGTATTTGCAGTGGTGATTTTTTTCTGGATGGCTTTCCACCAGAACGGCTTGACATTAACTTACTTCGCCAACGAGTTTACCGCTAAGAGCTCAAGCGGCATGGAAAGTATGCTTTTTGATGTATGGAATCTAGTATTCTGTATTTTAATTGTGTATTCGTTGTTCGCTTTGTTCCAGAGCAAGTCGGGTAAAGGAAAGCTGATTTCTGCTATCGTAGCGATAGCTTCTGTGGCAGCTTTGATTGTAAAGTATGCCATGCTGACCGGCTCAACCAAAATTGATGCGGAGATTTTCCAACAGTTTAATCCATGTTTCGTCGTGGCATTAACACCCGTTTCTATTGCTCTTTTTGGTTGGTTGGCTAATAAGGGTAAAGAACCTTCTGCTCCGCGTAAGATTGGATTGGGTATGCTGGTAGCAGCCATTGGTTATGTTATTATGACCATTGGGTCGTTGGATTTGCTGACTCCTAATCAGCAGATTGAGGCAGTAAAGGCCGGAACTGCAACTTTCGTTTCTCCTAATTGGTTGATTTCAACGTATTTGGTGCTCACTTTTGGTGAACTCTTGTTGTCGCCGATGGGTATCTCGTTCGTCTCCAAGGTGGCTCCTCCTAAATATAAAGGTATGATGATGGGCGGTTGGTTTGTAGCAACGGCTGTTGGCAACAAATTGACAAGTGTATGTTCTTCACTTTGGGGAGATCTTCCTTTGACTGTAGTTTGGGGCATCTTGGTTGGTTTATGCATATTGTCTGCAATCTTTATTTTTTCAATTATCAAGAAACTTGAGAAGGTTTGTTGATAATTGAAAATGTTTATAAGTAAGATACATGAAAGTGTTCATTTTTTCCGGGAGCTTGTTATAAAACACCGAATGGAGGATATCTTCTCTGGAAAATAAATAAACTTTAACATGTTACTGGAGTTTTTGAACGAACAATATACTAATTTTGAAACTTCAAAAATAAAATAAAGGATGGAATGTAAAAATGTAAAACCTGCAACAGGTAAATTAGGTGTCATGGTAGTAGGCCTAGGAGCTGTTTCTACCACATTTATAACCGGAGTCTTAATGGCTCGTAAAGGATTGGCCAAGCCTATTGGTTCAATGACGCAGTATGATAAGATTCGCGTAGGAAAAGGGGCAGATAAAAAATATCTTCATTATAAAGATATTGTACCTTTGGCAAATCTTGATGATTTGGAATTTGCTGCTTGGGACGTTTATCCCCAAAATGCTTATCAGAGTGCAATGTATTCTGAGGTCTTGAAAGAAAAGGATATTGAACCCGTACGAGATGAATTGAAAACTATTGTTCCGTTGAAAGCTGCTTTTGATAAAAATTATGCAAAGCGTTTGGATGGCGATAATGTGAAGCAATGCAAGGATCGCTGGGATATGATGGAGCAGATTCGCACGGACATTCGAAATTTTAAAGCTGAGAAAAATTGTGATCGAATAGTGGTTATTTGGGCTGCTTCTACTGAAATTTATGTTCCTGTTGATGAAAAGGTTCATGGTTCATTGAGCGCTTTAGAGGCTGCTATGAAGGCTGACGATAAAGAGCATGTAGCACCTTCAATGTGCTATGCTATGGCAGCTTTGTTGGAAGGTGCTCCGTTTATTATGGGCGCTCCTAATACGACTGTTGATATTCCTGCTATGTGGGAGTTGGCAGAGAAAACCAAAATGCCTATCGCCGGAAAGGATTTTAAGACAGGACAGACTTTAGTAAAGTCTGGTTTTGCTCCGATTATAGGAACACGATGCTTGGGCTTAAGTGGATGGTTCTCTACAAATATTTTAGGTAATCGTGATGGTTTGGTCTTGGATGAGCCTGCCAATTTCCATACAAAAGAGGTAAGTAAATTGTCTACTTTAGAGTCAATCTTAGTAGCTGAAAATCAACCGGATTTATATAAAGATTATTACCATAAGGTGAGAATCAATTATTATCCGCCAAGAAATGATAATAAAGAAGGTTGGGACAATATTGATATTTTTGGCTGGATGGGTTATCCGATGCAAATCAAAATTAATTTCTTATGTCGAGACTCTATTTTAGCAGCTCCCTTAGTATTGGATCTTGTGCTTTTAAGTGATTTGGCTATGCGTGCTGGTAAATATGGAATTCAGCGCTTTTTAAGTTTCTTCTTGAAGAGTCCGATGCATGATTATACTCAAGGAGAGGTAGCTGTCAATAATTTGTTCCAGCAGTATACTATGCTTAAAAATGCCATTCGTGAGATGGGTGGATATGAAGCAGACGAAGAAATAGATTAATATAGCATATAGTATAAATAATTTTATAAAACTAATACATGAAAAGCTTCATTCCCTTGCATATAAGTTGTAAGGAATGAAGCTTTTTATATTTTTTAATTGATAAGTTGCAACGACAAATGAATAATCGCTACCTTATATTCTTGTTTTTTATATTTGCGGGTACTTTAAGTCTGTGGTCTCAAAATATTTCGGGAACTGTAACAGACGAGAAAACAGGAGCGGCCTTACCTTTTGTAAATGTTTTTTATGACGGTGGTCATGGCGTTCAGACTGATTCTGTTGGACATTATTCTTTGCCGAAAAAAAATGGAAAATTATATTTTTCTTTGATTGGCTATGTTTCTAAGAGCTTTGTGATTAAGGAAACCACTCATTTGGATGTGAAGCTAAGCGTTGATAATATAGAGCTGGGCGTTGCAGTGGTTAAGTCAAAGAAGACAAAATATTCGCGTAAAAATAATCCAGCCGTTATAATGATGCAAAAAGTGATTGCGGCTAAGAAGAAGAGTGATCTGTCAGTACATCCATATTATAGTTATAATAAATATCAAAAATTAACTTTTGCTTTAAATGAAGTTTCTGATAAATTATTTGAGGATGGCGCGTTTAAAAAAGTACCGTTTCTTAAAGAGCATGTAGAGATTTGTCCTGAAACCGGTAAGAAAATTTTGCCTATTTCTGTAGATGAAACGGTTAGTCAGCAAATTTATCGGAAGAGTCCAAAATCTGAGAAGCAGATAATACTGGGGCAGCGTTCAAACGGTATTAATGATTTGTTGTCTACAGGAGATATTTTGACTACTTTGATTAAGGATTGCTTTACGGATGTTGATATTTATGAGGATGAAGTGAGATTGTTGCAGTATCCTTTTCATAGTCCTATTTCGACAAGAAGTGCAATTAATTTTTATCGTTATTTTATTGAGGATACAGTAATGGTAGGGCAGGACAAATGTTTTGAACTTTCATTTACTCCCAATAATCCACAGGATTTTGGATTTTCTGGTACATTATATGTAATGGCAGATTCTTCTTATCGTGTGCGAAAGGTTGAGATGGGAATTCCTCGTCATTCTGATGTAAATTATGTTGATAACATGATGATTACGCAGGAATTTGCTCAATTACCATCAGGCGAACAGGTGCTGATTACTGATGATATGCTGGTGCAGTTGAAAATTGCGAAATTTATACAACGTTTTCAAGTTAAGCGATTAACAGAATATAGTGATTATTCTTTTGAGCCGATACCCGATAAGAAATTTAAGTTTAATGGCGTGGTAAAGAAGGAACCTTATGCTATGATGCAGGATAATGATTTCTGGCGGAATTATCGGGCAGAGGAATTAACAAAGTCTGAGAGTTCAATGGATGCCTTGGTGAAGCGCTTGAGTAATATAAAGGGCTTTAAAGCTATTTTGTTTGTAGGAAAGGCTTTTATAGAAAATTTTGTAGAAACATCTGTTACCCCTGAACATCCCAGCAAGGTGGATATCGGCCCTATCAACACAATGATAACACAGAATTTCGTTGACGGTTTGCGTCTACGTGCTTCGGCTCAGACAACGGCAAATCTTAATCCTCATTTGTTCTTAAAGGGGTATGTGGCCTATGGTTTTAAGGATGAGCGATGGAAAGGTATGGGCGAGATTACTTATTCATTTAACAAAAAGGCCTATCTGCCTAGAGAATTTCCTGTGAATAATCTGACATTTACTTATTCAAATGATGTGATGTCGCCTAGTGATAAATTCTTGCCTACTGATAAGGATAATGTATTTACTTCTTTTAAGTGGGATAAGGTTGATCACATGATGTATTATGAAAATTATCGATTGTTTTATGATCGGGAATGGAATAATGGATTGCGTTTTAATACTTTCTTTCGTAGATCGAAGAATACGCCGACGGCCAGCTTGTTTTATCAACCTCTGACCGGTGCTGCTGCGCCGGATGTGAACGGGGCAAATATTACCAACTTTATTACGACCGAAATTAATGTAGGGGTGAGATATCAGCCAGGGGCTACGTGGATTAATACGAAACAACGTAGAATAGCGGCTAACAATGATGCACCTATTTTCGCATTAAATCATACAGTCGGAATTAAAAATCTGTTGGGCGGACAGTATAATTACAATTATACCGAGGCTGAGATTTATAAGCGCTTTTGGGTAGGTTCGTGGGGAAAAATAGACAATGATATCCGCGCCGGAGTGCAATGGAATAAAGTGCCATTCCCCTTATTGATTATGCCTGCAGCAAACTTGTCCTATATTATGGAGGACAATACCTTCAACTTGATCAATAATATGGAGTTTTTGAACGACCGCTTTGTATCGTATATGGTTTCTTGGGATATCAATGGAAAGATATTGAATCGAATTCCTTTAATACGAAAATTGAAGTGGCGTGAGTACATAGGGTGCAATGTCCTTTGGGGTATGTTGTCTGATAAGAACAATCCTTATATGAATCCGAATGATCAAGATCTGTTCTATTTCCCTGGAAGATTTAATTCTGATGGATCGTTTACAAGTGTATCTCATGTCATGGATAAAAAGGTTCCGTATGTGGAAGCTATAGTCGGAATTCATAACATTTTTAAATTATTACACGTAGAGTATGTACGTCGTCTCACATACCTTGACCGTCCGGGAACATCAAAGTGGGGCATCCGCTTTACGTTTAGAGCAACATTCTAGTTTGATTTTTAACGTGTTATAATTATGATACCAATAGATGAAGTGAAGTGGGGATTTATTGGATGTGGTGAGGTTACCGAGAAAAAAAGCGGTCCGGCATTCAATAAAGTAGAAGGCTCTAAAGTCGTGGCCGTAATGAGTCGAAATAAAGATAAGGCTAAAGATTATGCTCAGCGTCATAACGTAAAACGATGGTATAGTGATGCGCAAAGTCTGGTAGATGATCCGGATGTCAATGCTGTTTATATAGCAACTCCTCCTTCAACGCATGCCACATTTGCCATAATGGCCATGAAAGCTGGAAAGCCGGTTTATATAGAGAAACCGATGGCAGCTAATTATGAGGATTGTTGCCGTATTAATCGTATTGCAGAGAAAACGGGAGTTCCCTGTTTCGTGGCCTATTATCGCAGGTATTTGCCTTATTTCCTGAAGGTGGGTGAGTTGTTGGCTTCCGGTCGAATCGGAAAGGTAATAAACGTGCAGATTCGTTTTGCGGTTCCGCCTCGTGACCTGGATTACAATCGGAAAAACCTGCCATGGCGCGTACAGCCTGATATTGCCGGTGGAGGATATTTCTATGACTTGGCTCCTCATCAGATAGATTTGTTGCAAATGTTTTTTGGTCCCATTGTTGATGCAAAGGGTTTTAAAAGCAATATGGGAGGTCTGTATGAGACAGAGGATTCGGTAAGTGCCTGTTTTAAATTTGATATGGGATTGCCTGGTTCCGGGTCGTGGTGCTTTGTGGCACATGAATCGGCCAAAGAAGACCGTATTGAAATTATTGGTGAAAAAGGGCAGATTTGCTTCTCTGTATTTACTTACGACCCTATCGCATTGCATACAGAAAATGGACGACAGGAGATTGTTGTACAGAATCCGGAGCATGTACAGATGCCTTTAATTGAATTGGTAATCAGGCATTTGCAGGGAAAAGCGATTTGTGAGTGTGACGGAGTGAGTGCAACTTCTGTGAATTGGGTCATGGACAGAATTTTGGGTAAGATGTAATACAGAAGAATGAATACATGAAAAGCGCGGATGAAAATAATCATCGTATGTAGTCTACTATTTTTCATGATTTGCGGGTTGGAATCTTTGGCATCTGTAAGGTGTAATGATTCTGTTTCTGTAGGCGTGGTGTCGTCAGACAGCATACCGGATGAGGTGTATGTTCCCACTTCTTCAAATACAAAGCGCCCTAAAGGATTCGTCCGTTTTGTGGGAAAAATTATAGATTTCTTAAGCGATTTTGACAGCACGTATGTGGCGCCCAATTATTATTCGTTAGCGGCAATGGTACAGGCCACTTCTACTTTGCAGAGTTATCGAATCACAGCTGAGGATGAGGCTGGTAATAGACAATCAATAAGATTAAAGGCTCCGGCCTCTTTTAAAGCCGGCCCTTATTTTGGTTTGGGGCCAATTTTTCTGGGCTATACCTTTGATATCGCCAAGTTGGGTACGGATGAGAAGAAGACGGAATTGAATTTCAGCTTCTATACGCCTTTGGTTGGCATCGATCTCTTGTATGTTGAAAATTTGGGAGATTTTAGGATTTCGCATTTATCAGGATTTTCACATCCGGTGTCTTCCATGTTCAAGAATTATGCGTTTACAGGCATGAAGGCTACTACTAAAGCGCTGAATCTGTATTATATCTTTAATTACAAAAAGTTTTCATATCCGGCAGCATTTAGTCAGAGTACGGTGCAACTGCGTAGTTGTGGATCTTGGAAATTAGGCTTTCAATATTCCCATCAACACATTTCCTTTAATGACCAATTGCTACCTGATGAAATTAAGGAGAATTTGCTGGATAATCTGAAATTCCGGGAGCTGAATTATATAGACTATAGCATTAATTTCGGCTATGCCTACAATTGGGTGTTTGCGCGTAACTGGCTTTTGTCTTTGTCTGTCTCGCCGGCTGTCGGCCTAAAGAAGGTCAAAGGCGAAAGGTTCTGGTCGGAAAAAGACCCTCTGAAGAATTATGTGCGAAACTTTAGCTTTGATGTAGGTACACGTTCAGCCTTAGTGTGGAATAATTCCCGCTTCTATGCGGGAGCATCTGCCGTTTCACACATGTATGGCTTTAGGAAAGATACTCTTGCTCTTACCAATTCTTATTATTATTTTTATGTCTATTTCGGATTCAATTTCCTGAAAAAGAAAAAATATAAATAGATAAGCATGATTACTGAAATTCATCCTTTAAAACCCTTTCTTCCGCAAAACGCTAAAGTCTTGATGCTGGGTAGTTTTCCGCCGCCACGTAATCGTTGGTGCATGGATTTTTATTATCCTAATTTTACAAACGACATGTGGCGTATCTTGTCTTATGTTTTCTATGGTGTTAAGGAACACTTTATTGTGGCCGGTGAGAAGACCTTTAATCTTCCTGTGATTGTGGATTTTTTGAATGAAAAGGGAATCGCAATATTCGACACGGCTACTGAAGTGGTCCGTTTGCAGAACAATGCTTCCGATAAATTTCTCCAGGTAGAGCGCGAAACGGACTTGTCTGCCATGGTTGGGCAGCTTCCGGAATGCAGGGCTATTGTTTCAACGGGGCAGAAGTCTGCCGAAATTGTGGCCGGTCAGTTGGGCACGGAGGTGCCTAAAGTGGGGCATTGGGTGCCACTCGATTTAGCAGGGCGTAAACTTCGTTTTTACCGTATGCCTAGCAGCAGTCGTGCCTATCCACTTTCGGTAGAAAAAAAGGCTGCTTATTATAAGGAAGTTTTTGATTATTGCTTGTCTGGCGAAATGCAGTAACATGGCTTTTTTTTGAAGTCTGTATTTTTTAGTGGCTTCAAAGAAATACGAGGCGGCTTGGAAAAAATTTTTCGCGGCTCGGAGAATTTTTTTCGCGGCTCGCAGTTTTTATAAGAATTTGTATCGTTCAGAGTACTCCTAAAGGCTGTTAAATGTTGTCAATTTTACCTATATTTAAAATGAAAATTATATATTTACAACTTGTAAAAAATGTGTACAAATGAAATACAGATTCTTTCTTTTGCTGGCTGCCTTGTGCATGAATTGCCTTTTGGTAAAGGCCGAGGGGGTCATTACTTTTAAGAAGCCTTCTTATGATTTTGGCGTAGTAGATGATTCAAAGATCGTATCTTGCGAATTTACTTTTACCAACACGGGCGATAAGCCTTTCTCTATCAATGCGGCTTTCGGCTCGTGTGGATGTACCAATCCTGTCTTTCCAAAGAATCCTATTCTGCCGGGTAAAAGTGGTGTAATAAAGGTTTCCTATAATCCCAAAGGACAGCATCTGGGCAAATTCCGCAAAGTTGTTACGGTGCGTTCCAGCGCTCAGAATAAACTGGTGAGATTATATATAGAGGGTACTAATGTAAATTCAAAATAATTGGCAGGATATGGATACTCAAGATAAAAATCGTCATTTGGTTATTATGGCCGGAGGTATCGGCAGCAGATTCTGGCCGGCAAGCAGTCCTGAATTTCCTAAACAGTTTTTAGACGTTTTGGGATGCGGAAAAACTTTGTTGCAGTTGACCTATCAGCGATTTGCCGGAGTTATTCCTCATGACAATATTTGGGTGGTTACCTCTGAACGGTATAAGCATATTGTTCTGGAACAATTGCCAGACATCCAATCAGAACGGGTCGTGGCAGAACCCTGTGCCCGTGGTACGGCTCCGTGTATAGCTTATGTAAGTTGGAAAATCAAGAAAATCAATCCGAAGGCCAATCTGGTGATCACGCCCAGTGACCATATTGTCACGGATGTAGCTACATTCGAGGATGTGGTTAATAATGCAATGGAATTTTCGGCAGAGACCGACTCTATTGTAACCTTGGGAATCCGTCCCAATCGTCCTGAAACGGGCTATGGTTACATTGAGGCTGATTTGAGTTCTTCGTCGTCGCGTCTGAAAAATATATTCCGAGTTGATTCCTTTAAGGAAAAGCCCAATAGGACTTTGGCTGAAAAATATATAGCTCAGAATAATTATTTTTGGAATTCCGGCATTTTTATTTGGAGTGTGAGCACGATTGTCAATGCATTCCGCGTTTACAGCCCCCGTATTTCCAAAATATTTGAAGGCTTGTTGCCGTATTACAATACGCCTGAGGAAGAGCAGTATATACGTGAATGGTTCCCGCAATGCCCTAATGTGTCTGTCGATACCGAAATTATGGAGAAAGCAGAGGAAATATTTGTCTGTCCTTCAGATTTCGGATGGAGTGATTTGGGGACTTGGAGCTCGTTGGCTTTACAGATGAAGCAGGATCAGTATGGCAATGCCTGTGTGGGCAAGGAGATTGGTCTGTTTGAATCACATAATTGCATGGTGCACACTCCCAATATGAAGCGGGTCTTGATATTGGGACTGGATGGTTATGTTGTAGCTGAAAATAATGGCGAATTGTTGATCTGTAAATTGTCAGAAGAGCAGCGCATCAAGACTTTCCTGGCTACCATGGATGAATCTTCGAAGTAAGCCGAGGTGTGAAAGATTCTTTGTTTGGAGAACTGCTGATTGCGTGGTTTCAGGAAAGCGGCAGACAGTTGCCTTGGCGTGAAACAACTGATCCCTACAAAATTTGGATTTCAGAGATTATACTGCAACAAACGCGTGTAGTACAAGGATTAGACTATTACCGACGGTTCGTGGCACGGTTCCCCAATGTGCACTTGGCAGAAGCTTCGGAGGACGAAGTGCTTCGTTATTGGGAAGGATTGGGATATTATACCCGTGCTCGCAACATGTTGAAAGCAGCCAAGATAATTGTGCAAATGCCCGATTTTCCGCGTGATTATGCCACGTTGTTAACGCTCAATGGTATAGGTGAATATACGGCTTCGGCTATAGCATACTTTTCATCTAATGAAGCGGTAGCGGTGGTGGACGGCAACGTGTATAGGGTGTTGTCACGTTTTTGCTGCGACCGCACGCCAATTGATACCGGCGAGGGGAAAAAGCGCTTTCGCTCGTTGGCCGGCCATTTTCTGCTAAAAGATCAGTCTGCAGTTTATAATCAGGCTATTATGGATTTTGGAGCCATGGTCTGTACGCCGCGTGCCTCGCAGTGTAGTGCTTGTCCGGTGGCTTCTTATTGTATGGCCCTGAAAGAGGATATGGTCAATGAGCTTCCGGTCAAGGCGCGCAAGACGCAGCAGACCCTGCGTTATATGACTTTTGTCGAAGTGTATAATCCTCAAAACGGTTGGCTGCTTCATAAACGGACTTCCAAGGATATTTGGCGGGGTCTACATGAGCCCGTCTTATTGGAATCAGATCATCAGATGAGCTGTTCGGAAGTCAAGCGTTCGGAGGCTTTGCGTCCGTTTATTTCCGACGGGCAAGATTCTCAGTTGACGTTAGTGGCAGAACGTGTAAAGCATGTGCTTACTCATCGGGTTATATGGGCTGATTACTATATATTGAAAACCACGGCAGATGCATGTCCGTCGGGGTATTTTTTTACGAAAGTGGTGGATTCGTATGCCGTTCCGGTTTTGTTAAAGCAGTTGCGGGGGCTTTTAAAAGAATCCTGACAGAATAATTTTATTAATCTAATCGAGAATTTAGGATAACATCATGGCAAGAAAAAAGAAAGAATTGCCTGTATGGGAAAATGTGGAAATAACGGGCGTAGCTGCTGAAGGAAAGGCCTTTGCCCGAGTGAATGATTTGGTCGTGTTTGTACCTTTTGTAGTACCGGGTGATGTGGTAGATTTGCAGGTGGTGCGTAAAAAACATAGCTATGCGGAAGCAGTAGCCATTAAGTTTCATACCTATTCCAGCATAAGAGCCATTCCGTTCTGTTCGCATTTCGGCGTGTGTGGAGGTTGCAAGTGGCAGTGCCTGCCATATTCAGAACAGTTGAAGTATAAGCAGCAACAGGTTGAAGACGCACTAGTTCGGATTGGTAAGGTGGAATTGCCTACCATCAATCCGATATTGGGAAGCAAGTTGACGCAATGCTATCGCAATAAGCTGGAATTTGGTTTTAGCAATAAGAAATGGCTGACAAAAGAGCAGATTGCCTCGGGTGAAGCGTTTGAAAATATGAACGCTGTCGGCTTTCATATTGCAGGAGCTTTCGATAAGATTCTGGATATTGACAAATGCTATCTGATGGACGACATTTGCAATCGGATTCGTAATGACATCCGTGAATACGCCTTTTCACATGGTCTGTCGTTTCATGATATTCGGAATCGGAAAGGCTTGTTGCGCAATATGATGGTCAGGACCTCGGATACCCAGGAGCTGATGTTGGTAATGCAGTTTTGTTGGCTGACGGAGGCCGAGCATGCTCAGGCTTTGGATTTACTGGCTCACCTGAAGCAAACATTTCCAGAGATCACATCTTTGCTTTATGTGAATAATCTGAAATGTAATGACACCATAGGCGATCTCGAAATCTTGACTTATAGTGGAACCGACTTTATTTATGAGGTAATGGAGGATTTGAAATTTAAGGTCGGTCCCAAGAGCTTTTATCAGACAAATACCCACCAGGCATACGAATTGTATAAAGTAGCGCGTAATTTTGCAGCATTGACAGGCAATGAGCTAGTTTATGATTTGTATACGGGTACAGGCACCATCGCCAATTTTGTGGCTCATCAGGCACGACAGGTTGTGGGTATTGAATATGTACCGGAAGCCATAGAGGATGCCAAGGAAAATTCTGCTATCAATCATATTGATAATACCCTCTTCTATGCGGGCGATATGAAGGATATCCTTAACAGTGAATTTATTGACAAACACGGTCATCCGGATGTTGTTATAACGGATCCTCCCCGTGCTGGTATGCACAAAGATGTCATAGAAGCCATATTGTTTGCGGCACCTACGCGCATTGTATATGTTAGTTGCAACCCTGCAACGCAGGCGCGTGATTTGCAATTGTTGGATGCGGCATACAAGGTGACGGCTGTGCAGCCGGTGGACATGTTCCCCCAAACCCATCATGTTGAAAATGTGGTATTGCTGACTCGTCGTTAATGAGTGTGGTTATTAAACATAACCCGGTGTTACAAAAAAACATGTATGATCTGTTGTCAACGCCGGAAGCATTATTGCAGTATGTGTCGCATCTGACTAACAAAGAGCGCCGCACGGCGGGGTATTTGTTGGCGGACGTTCTGTTGCCGACTTTAGATGAACAGTCATTCTGGCAGATGTTTCATGTGTTTGTTTCGCATGACTCAAAAGCGTATTTGGGGACGTTTCTAAAAGCCGTCAAGGTGTTGTACGTCGGCAAGTCTTTATCGTTTGATAATCCGGAGTTGAAGTCTTTTGCCACAGATTCGGCAACGGTCATTGATCGTCAAAAGTTTCTGACAGAGGTCTTGCCGTTATTGCATACTCCAGAAGAAGTCAAATTACTTTTGGAAATTTTTGACGTGAATGCGGCTGATACGAGATTGGTCTATTTGTATAAATCAGGGACCTGTCCCTGCTATTACTGTTTATTCAATCTGTTGAAAATGCATGATGGTGATGTGGCCTTGTTGGGCAAATATTGCATGTTGCTGTTGAAAAAGAATGATGTCCTGTCCAAAAAAATGGCCAGTCTGGTCAATGATTATTTTGGGTTGAATAGAGACTTGCCTATCGGGGTAAAGGAAGTGGAGCCATACAAGTTGAGTAAATTGAATGAGACTTATGACTCTTTCAAATACATACTTGATCAAATTTAATAATAAGATAATGAAAAAGATTTTTTATGTGGCCTTATGCGGGCTTATGCTGCCATCGTTTCTGGTCCCGGCCTATAGCCGCAAGAAAAAAGCAAAGACAACAGTTACTGCGGCGCCGTCAAAAGTCAAAGGGGGTTTGTTCTCTGTAGAGAAGAGTGGGAGTGATTGGTTTTTTATTATTCCAGATTCTTTGTTGGAGCGTCGTTTCCTGACGACGACGCGGTATACGGCAACTCCGGCTAATTGTGGTAAGTTTGCGGGAGAGCAGATTAATGGTCAGACCATTTATTTTGAAAAAGCGCCGGATGACAAGCTTTTAATGAGAGCTGAATTATTGATTAATGTATCTGATTCACTCGATAATATTAATCGGGCAATCATTATCAGTAATGAAAACCCTATCATAGGATCATTTAAATTGGAAAAGTACAAGAAGGGCTTTTCAAAGATTAACGTAACGCGCTTTTTTAATGAAGATAATCCCGCTATTACGTTTTCGCAGTTCGATAAGCAATATTTTGGACTGTCATCCTTGGTTTCAGACAAAAGTTATATTACAGACATCAAGACTTTTCCGATGAACACCGAGGTGAAGGTTACGAAGACGTGGTCAAGTTCTCGGTCCAGAATTCCTGCCGGTGCCGCAACCGGATCCATTACCTTTGGCTTTAACGTATCTTTTGTGCTGCTTCCCAAAGAGCCTATGAAGAAGCGCTATTTTGATCCGCGCGTCGGATATTTTGCTGATTCATATACATCGTTTACAGACGATCAGCAGCGTGTGAAGGATAAGAATTTTATCGTACGCTGGCGATTGGAGCCTAAACCTGAAGATGTAGAGAAAATGAAGGCCGGAGAATTGGTAGAGCCCAAGAAGCCTATTATTTATTATATTGATCCGGCTACGCCAAAGAAGTGGCGTAAATATCTGATTGAGGGCGTAAACGATTGGCAGAAAGCTTTTGAGAAAGCCGGTTTTAAAAATGCCATCATGGCCAAGGAATGGCCGGAAAATGATTCTACCATGAGTATGGAAGATGCGCGCTTTTCCGTGATTCGTTATTTGGCATCGCCTATTGAGAATGCCTATGGTCCTCAGGTGCACGATCCACGTTCAGGCGAGATTTTGGAAAGTCACATTTGCTGGTATCATAATGTGATGCGTTTGGTACACGACTGGTATATGATACAGGCTTCAAGTGTTGATCCTGAGGCCAGAAGCATGAAATTTAATGATGAATTGATGGGCGAATTAATTCGTTTTGTTTCGTCACATGAGGTTGGCCATACCTTGGGATTGCGTCATAATTTTGGATCTTCAAGCACCGTTCCTGTCGATAGCCTACGTTCAAAGGCTTGGGTTGAGGCTCATGGACATACTCCCAGTATTATGGATTATGCTCGTTTTAATTATGTCGCTCAGCCCGAAGACAGTATTTCACGAGCCGGTATTTTCCCTAGAATAGGTGATTACGATAATTGGGCCATACAATGGGGATATTCTCCCATGTGGAATGCTTATGATGAGGAAAGCGATCACTATGAATTGGAAAAATTATTTGCCAAGGAGCATGTAGCCGAAAATCGTCGCTTGTGGTTCGGAGATGGCGAGACCAGTAATGTGGTCGACCCCCGTTGCCAGACCGAGGACTTGGGAGATGACGCCATGAAGGCAAGTTATTATGGCATTTTGAATCTGAAGCGGCTGGTTAAGAAGCTTCCTGAATGGACTTATGAATCCAACGACATCTATTCGTCCAACATCTCTTCTATGTATTCTGAGGTCCGCAATCAGTTTACACGTTACCTGGTACATGTCATGCGCAATGTCGGAGGAAAATTTAAGGATTACAAGACGATTGATGAGAAAGGTGATATTTATACGGATGTCCCCAAATCCAGACAAATTAAAGCTTTGGACTTCTTGGAGCAAAATGTCTTTGATGAGCCGGTATGGCTGATTGACGTTCCGTATATTAACCGAATTTATCCTGACAAGAATAGTGTGACCGTTTCAGTGGGTACTTTGGTGGTGAAGAATTTGCTGTCATTTATCTATTACAATAGCAATGATTCATATCCGTTTAATGAATTAATTGAAGATGTGACCAATCGCATGTTCAAAAAGGTCTTTAACGGTAGTTGCCTGACGGAGTACGACCAGCGATTGGAATCCACTTATGTCACTACATTATGTAATTATTTTACGAATTCTGCCCCCGATGGAGATAATCGGAAATATATCTTGTCTACGCTCCATAATCTTCGTAGCCGGTTGGCAAAGATGGTGACTTCAGACAAGAGCAAAAAGGCACATGTCGCGTCGTTGGTAGATTATATAGACCGTACGTTAACCATTAAGTAGTTTGATGGTTGTCAATAATGATCAGTCAAGGGGCATCTCAAAAAAGAGGTGCCCCTACTATTTGACATGGCTTTAGAAAAATCAGGGAGGAACAAAAGTGAAGTATGCGTTGAAAAAATAAATGGTTGTGCCATGATTTTTCATAGGCCGATGCGTAAATTTGTGGCATAACTATTAAACAGAAGAATATGGCAGCTGATTTATTAGGACGTTATGTCTGGTTGGTCGATATTTTACGTAGGAAAAAGCGTTTGACTTTTCAGGAAATTAATGAGCTTTGGAAAGAAAGTGGTTTGAGCTACGGTGAGGACTTGCCATTACGAACTTTCCATAATCATCGGAAAGCGATTAAGGATGTTTTTGACATCTACATTGATTGTGACCGAAAAGATGGCTATCGGTATTATATTGACCAACCGGAGCGGTTGGAAGGAAACAATTTGCGCAGTTGGTTAATCAGTTCTTATGCTACGTTGAACCAAATTCAAGTGGATAGTAAGTTAGAGGCAAGAATAATCTTTGAGGAAATCCCTTCCGGGCAGACCTGGCTTACTTCTATAGCTGAGGCCATGCGCCTTAACCATGTGCTGCGCATTACGCATCAAGGATTCGGTAAGCCTACGCCCAGTACGTTTGAAATAGAACCTTACCTTTTGAAAGTGGTCAAACGTCGTTGGTATGTGGTAGCCCGCAGCCCGTATTATTCTATTCGAAATATGGAAGAGGGCTTTAAGCCTGCCGATGTATATCTTGTGTATGCCCTTGACCGCATATCTGACATTCATGATACAGGCAAGACTTTTATAATGGATAAAGGTTTTGATGTGAAGCATTACTTCGAGGGTTGTTGCGGCGTGATTACTTCCGATCAGCCCGTGCAGCGTATTGTACTTTTGGCCTATGCCGGTTTTGCAAACTATCTTCGCACCTTGCCTTTGCATGAGTCTCAACGCGAAATAGACAGTAATGAAGAGTCCACACTTTTTGAATATCATGTGAAGCCCACCTTCGACTTTTACCAGCTTGTGCTGGCACAGGGCGATCAGGTGGAAGTTCTGGAGTCAGAGTCGGTGCGAAACGAAATGCGAAACTTTGCTAAAAACATGTTAGACTATTATACGTACAAAGAGGAGGAGAAGGTATGCAAGGATTAAATTTTATTGCTATAGATTTTGAAACGGCCACGGGTAAGCGTGCTTCCATTTGTGAAGCGGGCATCTGTGTAGTGCGCGATGGTAAGGTTGCGGAAACGCGTTCTTGGCTCGTTCGTCCGCAAAACAACCGATATAATTATTGGAATATGCAGATTCATGGAATACGTCCGAACGATACCGCGACATCTCCTGAGTTTCCACAGATTTGGGCTGAGTTATCTGTCTATCTGAAGGAGTGTCCTGTACTTGTGGCCCACAATGCAGCTTTTGATATTAGTTGTATCCGTCATTCTTTAGAGTTGTATGGTATTGACAAACCCGATGTGACTTATTATTGTACCCTGCGTGTAGCTCGTAGACTTTATGATTTTGGTTGCAATAGTTTGGACTATTTATGCAATCAGTTCGAAATTCCTTATGGCCGGCACCATCGGGCCGGTGATGATGCCGAAATGTGCGCTCGGTTGTTTTTAAGGGAAATTCGAGATGCCGGATGGTGCGATTTGTCAGAACTGGAATATGCTTCTGGACTATTGTAAGTACGCTTTCGGCACCTCTAAATGCCTTTCTTCTCCTTTGGCTGAAAGGGGCCTTTGAAAATTGCTGCTTTCGAATTGTTGTCATGTCTATTGCTGTGTTCGAAATAAGAATCGAAAGAAAGCAATTTTACCCGTTATTGATAAATTCGTGTCAATGGTGTTTTTTCAAAAAGTAGTGTGCCACGATCGCAGACAATAAATTGACTATGAAATCAGATAATTAAGGAACTGGTAAAATCTAGTTGAGTGAGGCTTGAGCTTGTCCAATTTTTGTAGACGCAAAAAAGCTCTCTCAAAATGAATTACCCCTAAAGTCTTGCGTTTAATCTTTTTGAGTCGTTCAATTTGAGATAGCCTTTCTCTGAATATAGATCCTTATCTGTCGCTTTGTAAAATTAAGCTGGCAATAATGTTGGCATAAAGGGGGGTATTTTCCAATTCTTCAATATTGATTGGCATTCTGTATCTCCAGTAATGTTGCGGATTGGCAGGAATATTGATCTGTTCTTCTTCGGGTGACAATGTCTTTAGTTTAGAGAATAGGGCGAGGTAGTCCTGCATGGAAATAACACATAACATTGAGGGAGAATTCAGATGGTCGTTGATGACGGCTTGGACTATTTGCGGAGTAACCTCTTGGGGGACTTGGGCATCTTGTTTTACAATTGATTTCCAAATGTATTGGGCTGCCATAGGGCTCTCTTTCCACCACAGCCTGAGTGGAGCCATGTCGTGAGTATCAATGGAGCATACCGAAAGGTAGGGATATTGTCGGGTATCAGCAATAGGTATGCCATATTGTTTGGGCATGCGCTGGATTTCGAGTGTCAGAATCTCCAACTTTTTCAGTGTAGGTTGTACACAGTCGGGAATCATGCCCAAGTCTTCTGCACAAGGCAGCATAGAACTGGCCTGTATGACTGCAGGTAGTTTCTTCATGGCCTCCTTTCTCCAAAAGTCATTGTGCCGGTTGTAGAAGAAGTCATTATATAATCGGTTGTAAGCATCTTGTTGTTGTTGCGGAAGTTGTGCGTATTGCAGGGTTCTTTGGCCATCAATTCGAGGGTGAAAAAGATTCGGATGCTGTGGGTCGCGGATAAATAAGACTTCAGTTGCACATCTGAGAAGTTCGTTCCTGATGGATGTGGATTGAACCTGTTGACATATTTTTTTCTGGGTAGAGACTTTATTTTTTAAATGATAGTGTTTCCCCACCCGGATAAGGAGGGGCAACAATTCGGTATGTTGTTGGACGTAGGACGCATAAAGTGTTGGAATAATGTGGATAGAAGCATCAAATTTGAAACCGTAACTTTCTATTTCTTTTAGCGTAAACGGTAGAGCCGGCCGAAAGTATCCCAAGATACCTTCGATTTGTTGGTCTGGAATTTCCCAAATTCTAAAAAAACCGAGTACATGATCTATTCTGAAAGCATCAAAATATTGGTTCATGTGTTGCAATCTGCGCCTCCACCATGCATACTGATCTTTTTCCATTTCTTCCCAATTGTAAGTTGGGAATCCCCAATTTTGTCCTTGTGTAGCAAAAGCATCTGGCGGGGCACCGGCCTGACTCTTAAGGCAGAACAGGGTGGGTTGGGTCCATGTCTCAACACTATATCTGCTTACTCCTATGGGAAGGTCTCCTTTCAGTGCAATATGATGTGATTGGGCTAGTTCTTTTACTTGCAATAATTGGCAATGTAAAATAAATTGTATGTAATAGTAAAAGTTTACTTCATCTTGTGCTTGGGGAATATTTTTTATATATTGGTCAAAAAGATTTCTGTCATATTGTCTCCATTTTATATCCCAACTATCATATCGCGCTGTGCAATATTGGTGACAGAAATATTTGAATGCGGCATAGGGATGTAGCCAATGGTCGTTATCGGCTACAAATTTCAGAAATGCCGCAGACTGGACAGTAGAGGCCACTTCTTCTTTGTACAATTCTTTCAGAAAATCCATCTTACAATGATAGGCCGCTTCATAGTCCATGAATTTTTCTTGGTTGAGGTGTTGTTTCTTCCGCAAGTATTTTTGTCTCAGTTCTACACTGCCAAGGGCATTACAATTAATATATAAGGGGTGTAATGCAAATACAGAAATGCCGCTATATGGATATGAATCTCTCCAGGTTTGAGTGGCTGACGTATCGTTGATGGGGAGAATCTGTATTAATTTGATGGAACATTTTGCTGCCCATCGTATGAGTTTTTGCAGGTCGTTAAAATCACCCACGCCCCAACTGCCTTCACTTCGTAGGGAAAAGACAGGAATAACAATGCCTGCCCCTTTCCATAGGGCATAGTTAAAACGTGGGCAAATATGTTGAATGATTCCAGCGTCCCTATCAGCACGAAACTGTCGATTCAAGCCATCTTCCCATATAATATTATGGTGTTGGACAAGTACTATCTTATATTCAAATTTCTGAACGGCAGTCGGGACATTAAAAAACCATTCACAGGCTCCGATATGTTTTAATTGGATAGGCTGCTGCCAACTACCCAAACATGGTATGTCGGTACATATGGCCCAATTTCCAGCCTGTGGGGGTAATGCAGAAATGCATATTTTGTGCTTGCTATGCGAATCATCACTTTCCAGCGGGAAAAAGCATTTTGTAAATGCTGAGGTAAAAAATGGGTGAGAATATGTAGGTTCAAACCATTCATCTGTTATGAATATCTTTTGTGGTGCATCTGATATATTGATGGAGTGGCAGAGAGGCTGTTCGCTGTGGGTTGTTTCGTTATTTTCTTCTACAAAATAATGATAAGCGAATTTATGAAATTTTATATCTGCTTCAGCCGACCATGTTAATCCGTCTGTTGTGTGTAATGGAATTTTTTGAGGGGATATAGAGGTGTTAATAAAAAGATTTTCTCCCCAATGAGTTTTATAAATAATGGAAAAGTGTACTTTCATTACGTATGTGTTTTTATATATCCAAATATACAACAAAAAATGGATCTAAACGTGATTGTCTAGAAAATGATGTTCTCAATTGCTTTTTTGTTGTAGGAGAAAAAAACTATTGAAAAACTTTGTGTGTATGAATTTTAATTGTAATTTTGTGATAGAGGAACTGCATCGGTTGGATTGGGATACTCATCAATAAATACATGAATACCGAGAAAGCTTCTGTTTTCGATGGCGTGCCGTTACGCAATTATTATTATTATTATATTGTGGGGACGGATTACAAAGAGGCAGGGCGCTCAAATCCTTTCTTACTCGGAGTTTTCATCACATCGCTGGTGTAGTTCCTCCTTTTCCTTTTTATTAAAAATCATTTATTTGCTAATAAATCATCGCACTTTTTTGTGAGGATATTTATTTAATTATATCTTCATTTTCTGATGTACTACATTGCTATTTGTGAAAGTTGAAATCCTTCCATCAGTCGGCTTCTGTCTACGTTTCCTTTAATTCCAGAAATTTTGCCTTTGGCGGTGTATTGCCATATAATGTACTGTTTGTTGTCGTTTAGTTGAGGTTCTTCTGTTTTGTATTTTGCAATCATCCAATGGAAGTCGGGAAATGTTCCGACCAAATGCTTATTGTAGAAATTTTGAAAAGTATAGAGTAAGGGCTTTGCTCCATAATATTTTTGTACTTCTTGAATAAAAGCAGTAAGGTCTTCTATGAATTTCTTTTTAGAAACATTACCGATGTGTTCTATGTCGATGATTGGGACTAAATCTTGATCACTTGGTTTCACATTTTTGGTAAGATTTTCAAATTGTGCTTTCCAATCGGTGTTGGGGCGATAAAAATGATAACTTCCCACCAAGAGTCCTGCTTGCTTTGCTTCTCGCAAATTCCGTTCGTAGGTGTCGTCTACTAATGTAGCGCCTTCTGTGGCTTTCAAATATGCATAAGAAATGTTGGCATTTTTTACTACGGTGTTCCAATCTATATAACCTTGGTAATGTGAAACATCAATGCCTTCTCTGTATTGCACGTTAAAATTTTTTGATGGACGAATGTTTAGTTCTTTGGGGACACGAGCTATTAATGCCTTTTGGGGTTTGCTACATAATTGGTCTGGTTCTGTTAGGGCAACATATGTGTAATTGTTTTTTTTAGATCGTTTGTCTTTTTTGATCTTGTCCTTGGCAGAAATCGTTATGCTAGAAAAAATAAATAAGCAAGCCCCAATAATATATTTATTAAGTGAAATCATACCTTACAATTTTGTGCAAAAATACTGATTTTCTTTCAAAGGGAATAGGTTAAGATCCTAATTTCTTTACTTTTATGATGTTTTATGGAACGATTTCATTTTTTTTGTTGTATTGATATCGAGGCCGTGAACTTTATATCTAAAATCATTACATGAATATTGGAAATTATAAAGTGTATTAAAGTGGTAAATAAAGTTAAATTGTTGTTTTCGGATTGCCTGATAGATTCTGAAGCAGGATGGCTCATATATTCTGCTTATGTGCTAATTTATTAAATTGAAATGTGTAGATAACAGTTTGGAATAGCGTAATATTAATATATAGGGAGTGTTGAAAATTGTTAACCTAATTTTGTGGTATGCGATGTAATCCCTATTTTTGTGCATAAATTTATAGGAATAACACACATAAAGAATGATATTACGTAAAATAAAGTATGGAATAATAGGAATTTTAGCTATAATGGCAATGCCTGTAAAAGGGCAAGATTTGATAGCGCGACAAGCTCCTATTGATCGAAAATTGAAAGCTGTTGATTCTGTTTCTATTCAAAAAATGATCGAGCGCGAGCAGAAACAGGCGGCAATTAATCTTTATCCTAATTGGAATAATCGTTATGCACATCAGTATAATGTAGAACTGCCGGATAGCTTTAAAATTGATTTACGTGATTTTTGTATGCCGACGCCAAGTCGTCGGATTACTAGTAATTATGGTTATCGTAAGGCCTATAGACGAGTGCATAAAGGCTTAGATATAAAGGTATATACAGGCGATACGATTGTTTCGGCATTTGACGGAAAGGTACGAATTGTTCGATATGACGCTGGTGGTTACGGTAAATATGTCGTTATTCGTCATCCAAATGGGTTAGAGACAATTTACGGCCATTTGTCAGCTCAGCTGGTAAAAGAAAATGAGGAGGTACGTGCGGGACAACCTATTGGGTTGGGGGGGAGTACGGGACTTTCTTCAGGATCGCATTTGCATTTTGAGACTCGTTTATTGGGCGTTGCAATTAATCCGGCTTTGTTGTTTGATTTTCCAAATCAGGATGTGACATGCGATTACTATACCTATTATAAAAATCGTTACGACAAACAGTCTGATTTGGCTTCTTTGCGTACGGCAAAAGAAAGTGCAGCTTTTGGTGGCGGAACGGATAATTCTGTTTCAAAAACTACAGATTTAAGAGGCGACCATTTTTATAAGATCAAACGGGGCGAAACACTTTCTACTGTTTCAAGGAAAGTTGGAGTCAGCGTAGAGGATTTGTGTAAGATAAATGGTTTTAAGAAAAGTAAGAAGTTGATGCCGGGGCAGATTTTGCGTTATTAATAAATAACCCAATAATTTCTAATCTAACAAGTAGATACAATATATGTAATTATATGATTGTGTCTACTTGTTTTTATTTATCCTATAACCTTTAGTTATAAAGGAATTTTGTGCATTCGGGAGTTTTCTATATTTTTGTAAATTAAATAATTTGTAATGGAGACAGTTAAAACAAATAATACAAACGAGGAATTTAAAAAGGCTTTTGCGTCCTGCAAAGAGGTTTTTATCAATAAATTGCGTGATTATGGTGCGTCATGGCGAATTATGCGAGTGCCATCTATTACAGATCAGGTCTTTATAAAGGCAAGTCGCTTGAGGTCAGTGCAAGAGCGTGGTCATGCTGAAGTTGCAGAATCCGAAGTGGATGCCTTTGTCGCGATTGTTAATTATTGTATTGTTGGCTTGATACAACTCTTACATAAACCGGTGCTGGTTCCAGATATGACTGTTGAAGACGCTATGCAAGAATATGAGTCTTTTGCTGCTCAATGCTTTGAACTGATGAAACACAAGAATCATGATTATGGGGAAGCTTGGAGAGGAATGCGGATAGAATCTTATGTGGATCTGATTCTGATGAAATTATATAGAACTAAGCAGATTGAGAAAAATCATGGCAAGACTTTGGTTTCAGAGGGGATTGATGCAAATTATATGGATATGATAAATTATTCTATTTTTGGAATAATAAGATTGAAAATTGAAACTGAATTATAGATATACGTTTTTGCTGGATATTTGGATTAATGTTTGTAGATATATTCTGTCTATAACATTTATCTTTTCGGGGTTTACAAAGGCTGTTGATCCTCAGGGTATGTCTTACAAGTTGGAGGCATATTTCCAGTCCTTTGGGCTTAACCGATTATTGCAATCTCCTTATCCCATATTTTTTGCCGACACAATAGCTGTATTTGAATTTTCGCTTGGCATTTTCTTGTTGTTGGGTGCAAGGCGTAAAATTTGTGGCATATTGGTTTTTGTCGTCATGTTTTTTATGACTGTTTTGACGGCTTATATTTATATATATAATCCGGTAAGTGATTGTGGTTGCTTCGGCGATGTCTTGATTTTATCGAATGCGCAAACTTTTTGGAAAAATATTGTGCTTTTGATAATGGCCGGTTTCTTGTTGTTTTTTCCTGTTCGTGTGCGTCGTTTGGTTTCTGAGCAGCATCAATGGTTGATGATATATTATTCGTTTATATTTGTATTAGTCCTATGTATATATTGTGCTCATTATTTGCCTATAATAGATTTTGGAAAATTCCGCGTGGGGACAAATTTGCTTGAAGCAACTAATTCGGATTATAGAACAACTTTTTTATATCAAAAAGACTCTCTGAAAATTACTGTAGATATTGACCATATTCCAACTGATACTACTTGGCAATATGTATCAACGGAAACAAAGCTAATTAAGCCAGCTACTATTGTTAATTTCTTTATTGCTGATGGTGATGGTAATGATTTGACTGACTCAATATTGATGAGTCAAAGGCCAACTTTTATTATAATCAGTCCTAATATGGATGATGCGGAAGACGGCGTAACAGATAGGCTGAACGATTTGTCCGATTTTTGTATGGACCATAATTATGGATTGGCTTGCTTGACTGCATCGGATTCTAATGCGGTTGAGAGATGGAAAGATAGAACGGGGGCTACATATCCTATTTATTTTGCGGACGCAAATATGTTGCGCGAATTTGTGCATTCAAATCCGGGACTGGTCTTGTTGGATTCGGCATGTATATTAAATAAATGGAGTTGCAATAATCTTCCGAAAGAAACAGCTTATCAGTCAGGAATTAGTGCCTTGAAAGTAAATATGGCTTATAAAAGAACTATTTCTTGGCAATTATTAGAAATAATTCTGTGGTTTGTTGTACCTTTGCTTTTAGTAATTTTGATAGATGTCGTTTGGCATAAAAAATATAAGCGAAAATATAAAGCTAAAAACAATACTTTTAATTCAAAGAAAAATATGAGAAAGAAAATTGTAGCAGGTAACTGGAAAATGAATAAGAACCTGCAAGAAGGAATTGAGTTGGCAAAGGAACTTAATAGTGTACTTACGGCTGATAAACCTAATTGTGGCGTTATTATTTGTACGCCTTTTATACATTTGGCTTCGGTAGCTCCTATTCTTGATAAATCTATTATAGGATTGGGAGCTGAGAATTGTGCAGATAAGGTAAGCGGCGCTTATACTGGTGAAGTTTCTGCTGAGATGGTAAAATCAACAGGTGCAGATTATGTGATCCTTGGTCACAGTGAGCGTCGTGCATATTATCATGAAACCGCTGAAATCCTGAAAGAAAAAGTAAAATTGGCTCTTGCTAATGGTTTAAAAGTGATTTTCTGCATTGGTGAGGTCCTAGAAGATAGAGAAAACGGAAAGCAGAATGAAGTCGTAAAAGCTCAATTGGAAGGCTCTCTATTTGATCTTACTCCTGCTGAGTTCTCTAATATAATATTAGCTTATGAACCAGTATGGGCTATTGGTACGGGCAAGACTGCAACAGCAGATCAAGCACAGGATATGCATGCATTTATTCGTGGCGTTATTGCTGAAAAATTTGGCGCTGAGGCTGCAGAAAATGTTACCATTCTTTATGGTGGTAGTTGTAAACCGGGTAATGCCAAAGAATTGTTTGCTAAGGTCGATGTTGATGGTGGCTTGATCGGTGGTGCTGCTTTGAAGGCTGCTGATTTCAAGGGCATTATTGATGCTTGGAAATAATAATATAATTATTAGCATAAAATAAGAGATCTTGCCAACTTCTTTGGGGGCTGGCGAGATTTCTTTATTAATTGGTATATCTTTTTTATCGAAAAATGACATGCGCTTGTTTAATCTGCTTTTTCTAGTTCTTGTGTCCATTCCGCTACAGGCACAGGTGAAAACTGATTCTTCAAAGAATAAACAAAGTTCTCCTATATTCAATCAGAAAACAGATACCGCTCGTATTCCTAAAGAAACTTTAGAAAAGAAAAATGGATATGAAAATGAAGCTAGAGGAGAATATAGGCGTTCGTATGTTCGTAAAAAAGGTGCTGGTTATCGTATACAGATTTTTACAGGTGGTAATTCGCGATCTGATCGGATGCGTGCCAATCGTATGGGAGGGATATGTCGTTCGTATTTTCCAGAATTGTCTGTGTATACACATTTTGAGTCACCGAGATGGATTTGTAGGGTGGGAGATTTTAGAACGCTCGAAGATGCGCGGATTTATGTCCGCAAAATGAGAAAATTAAAAGCGTTTAAAGAATTACGAATTGTGCGAAGTACGGTGTGGCAATATTGGTAAAAATAATATCATGAAAGAAGAAATAATTGAAGCTCTTAAAGGACACTATTTTGAGATTTTAAAATTGTTAGGAGAGGATCCTAACAGAGAAGGATTGCAAAAGACTCCGGAACGTGTGGCTAAGGCTATGCTAACACTTACAAGAGGGTATATGATGGATCCTTCAGAGATTCTCAAGTCTGCGTGTTTTAAAGAGAAATATAGTCAAATGGTAATAGTAAAGGATATAAATTTTTATTCGTTGTGCGAACATCATATGCTCCCGTTTTATGGTAAGGTACATGTGGCATATATCCCTAATGGCGTTATTACAGGCTTGTCAAAAATAGCTCGTGTGGTGGATGTTTTTTCTCATCGTTTACAGGTCCAGGAGAGAATGACTTTACAGATAAAAGATTGCATACAGGAGGCGCTTAATCCGTTGGGCGTTATGGTGGTGATAGAAGCCAAGCATATGTGTATGCAGATGCGTGGTGTGGAGAAACAAAATTCTATAACAACGACCAGTGATTTTAGTGGCGCATTTAATCAGGCCAAGACTCGTGAAGAATTCTTACAATTAATTAGGCAGTGTTCTATGGAGTGATTTTTTTGGGAAAAGCATCTTTTTTGACCACAAAAAAGGCATTTGTAATATTCGCTTATTCGAAATAATATATTAATTTTGCGATTGCATTGCGGTAGTAGCTCAGTTGGTAGAGCATTAGCTTCCCAAGCTAAGGGTCGCGGGTTCGAGTCCCGTTTACCGCTCTAAAATATGAAATAATATTACGTTGTGACTCTCTTCTTAGTGGTCATATTATTGTTTGGATTTGTCTTTATTGCAACGGAGCGAATCCATCATGTAAATCGCGCTGCAGTAGCGATGTTTGTGGGCGTTTTATGTTGGTTGCTATATTTGGGCTACGGTACATCTTACGTACACACACAGCATCTTGGTGAATATGTTTCATTCCTTCACAATAACGAAAATTCTTTAGAGTCAATAAAGGAATTTATTGCGACCTCAGTCTTTATGAGGTATGTGACAGATGCCTGCGAATTGGTTTTGTATATCTTGGCTACAATGACCATCGTGGAAATCTTGAATAGTAATGGCTGTTTTGATTTCCTAAAGCCGTTTTTGCGTACGCGCAATAGTAAAAAAATGGTGTGGCTCTTAGCAGGAGTAACATTCTTGGTTTCTGCTAATATAGATAATCTTACTACGACTTGTCTGATGTTGACAGTGATGCATTCGATCGTTGCTAATCCACGTCAGCGCATGGTGCTGGGAACTATTATAGTCCTTTCTGCAAATGCTGGAGGTGCATTTACGGTGATAGGAGATGTGACTAGCTTGGTATTATGGGTGAAAGGTGCAATTACGCCTACAGCTTATTCTGGAACAATGATTTTACCGATGGTCGTAGCAATGTCTGTACCTATTTATTTGGTTAGTAAGATGTTGCCGGACCGTTTGGCGTTAGTGGAAACGATTCAACGTTTTTCGGGAGTCAACGAAGGTTGGTGGTGCCGTTTTCAGAAAATATTGATGGCTGTGGTCGGTATTGGCGGGCTTTGGTTTATCCCGACATTCCATCGAATTACTCATTTATCACCATTTGTTGGAGCATTATGCGTGCTGTCTTTGTTGTGGATCGTGAATGAGTTGGTTAATCGCACTTTTTTGCGTGCAGAGAAAATGGTACCGAAATTATTCCCTCAATCATTGGAGTATGCAAATATCCAGACAATGCTTTTCTTGATTGGAGTATTTTTGGCTGTTGGGGCAGTTAAGGAAACTGAAGCTAGCGATGCTATTTGGAACTTTTTAAACGAATATGTCCAAAATTCATACATGCTGGGCGCTATTATGGGCTTGCTATCGTGTGTATTGGATAGTACTGTTGTTGTAATCAGTAATTTATCCTTTATTCCAATAGAGAATGGGGCTAATCTTGCCTTTGCGGATTATGTGCAGAATGGCAGTTACTGGCCATTTTTGAGCTTTTGTACCGCTATGGGAAGTTCATTGTTTGTTTTAGGCTCTTTGGCTGGTATAGCTTTGATGAAAATGGAAAATGTGTCAATAGGGTGGTACATTCGATTCATTTCCGGTAAGGTTTTATTGGGATGGATTTTAGGTGCAATCACTTTTTATATAATATTTGAGTATTGTTGAAATAAAAATATAAGTTATGGTAAAAATCAAATGTGTCGGAATCTTGACATCTGGAGGTGATGCTCCTGGTATGAATGCGGCAATTCGGTCTGTTACTCGAAGTGCGATATGCAATGGGTTCAAGGTAAAAGGCATTTATCGTGGCTATGATGGATTAATCAACGATGAAATAAAGAAATTTACTACAGAGGACGTTAGTAATATTATACAGACTGGTGGTACAATTCTAAGAACTGCAAGGTCAAAAGAATTCGAAACGGCAGCTGGTCGGAAAAAGGCTTTCGAGACTTTAAAGAAAGAAGCTATTGATGCGTTGGTAGTAATAGGCGGAAACGGATCTTTGACCGGTGCAATGATTTTTGCAGAGGAATATGATATCCCTTGTATAGGTCTGCCGGGTACAATCGATAATGATTTATACGGAACAGACAGCACGATTGGATACGATACTACGTTAAATACCATTACGCAGTGCGTTGATAAAATACGTGATACAGCCACTTCGCATGAACGCATCTTTTTTGTGGAAGTGATGGGGCGCGATGCAGGTTTCTTAGCTCAGAATAGTGCAATTGCCGCAGGAGCGGAGGCTGCAATAATTCCAGAAGATTCAACGGGAAGCGATCAGCTTATTAAGTTTATGGAACGTGGTATCCGAAAAAGTAAGAAGAGTTGTATTGTCATAGTAAGTGAAAGTCCAAAATGTGGAGCCATGTATTATGCTAATCGTGTTAATAAGGAGTATCCTAATTTTGATGTACGTGTTTCTATTTTAGGACATCTTCAGAGAGGAGGCTCGCCTTCAGCTCGCGATAGGATTTTGGCTAGCCGAGTAGGTGTCGGGGCAATAGAGGCTATTGTTCAGGGACAGCGTAATGTGATGGTAGGTGTTCGGAATAATGAGGTCGTATATGTCCCGTTTGTAGATGCTGTGAGCAAGCGTAAGCCTATGGATAAACAATTGATTAAAGTGCTTGACGAGTTGTCAATCTAAAAAATATTAAAAAATGTCACAGATAAAAGGTCGAATATCACAGATTATTGGTCCTGTTGTGGATGTTTATTTTGACACAAACGGACTAAAAGCTGAGGAAGTTTTACCTCGTATCCATGATGCTTTGGAAATTCAACGACCAGATGGCAAAAAACTGATCGTAGAAGTTCAACAGCATATAGGTGAGGATACTGTGCGAACTGTCGCTATTGATAATACTGATGGTTTGCAGCGAGGTTTGGAAGTTATGCAATTGGGATCACCAATCAAAATGCCTGTCGGAGATCAGATTAAGGGGCGAATGATGAATGTTATTGGTGAGTCAATTGATGGATTAAAGCATTTGGATAATACGAATGCGTATCCAATCCATCGTGAACCTCCAAAATTCGAGGATCTGAAGACTTCCAGCGAGGTCCTTTACACGGGTATCAAGGTTATTGATTTGTTGGAGCCTTATGCCAAAGGTGGAAAGGTTGGTTTGTTTGGTGGAGCTGGAGTCGGTAAGACCGTCTTGATTATGGAGCTAATCAATAACATTGCCAAGGGGCATGACGGTTATTCTGTATTTGCTGGCGTAGGTGAAAGAACACGTGAAGGTAATGACTTATTACGTGAAATGCTTGAGTCAGGAGTAGTTAAATATGGAGATGAATTCCTAAAAGCAATGGAAAAAGGCGAATGGGATTTGTCGAAAGTTGATTATGAAGCAGTAAAGAAGAGTCAGGCCACGTTGGTGTATGGCCAGATGAATGAACCACCTGGTGCACGTGCTTCAGTTGCACTTTCCGGCTTAACTGTTGCCGAAGCTTTCCGTGATCGCGGCGCAGAAACAGGTAAATCAACGGATATATTGTTCTTTATTGATAATATTTTCCGTTTTACTCAGGCCGGTTCAGAAGTTTCAGCTCTGTTGGGACGAATGCCTTCTGCAGTAGGTTATCAGCCGACTTTGGCAAGTGAAATGGGTGCAATGCAGGAACGAATTACTTCTACGAAAAATGGTTCAATTACATCCGTGCAAGCTGTTTACGTGCCTGCTGATGACTTGACGGATCCTGCACCTGCTACTACATTTACCCATTTGGATGCAAAAACTGTGTTGAGTCGTAAAATCAAAGAATTGGGTATATATCCAGCCGTTGATCCTCTAGACTCTACTTCTCGTATCTTGGACCCGAATATAATTGGAGAAGCACACTATAATTGTGCACAGCGCGTTAAACAGATCTTGCAGAAAAATAAGGAATTGCAGGATATAATCGCCATCTTGGGTATGGATGAACTTTCAGATGAGGATAGGGAGACTGTTAATCGCGCTCGACGTGTACAGCGTTTCTTGAGTCAACCGTTTACGGTGGCTGAGAAATTTACAGGCGTGCCGGGGGTAATGGTTTCTATTGATGATTGTATAAAAGGTTTCAATATGATCTTGGATGGTGAAGTAGATTATTTACCAGAGCAAGCTTTTTTGAATGTTGGAACTATAGAGCAAGCCATCGAGAAAGGCGAAAAATTGTTGGCTGCAGCAAAAGGATAGGAGACCATTATTATGCAATTAGCTTTAACTATTGTTTCACCTGAAAAGACGCTTTTTTACGGTAATGTCAAAAGTGTGCAGGTGCCAGGAGTTTTAGGTAGGTTTGAGATTTTGGAGAATCATGCTCCAATTATCTCAAGTCTTAACCCAGGAGTTATTGTGTATAATACGGGTTCTGAGACCAATTCACTGTCCATTAAAAGTGGCTTTGTTGAAGTAGAGAAAAATAAGGTAATGATTTGTGTCGAATTAAAATAATCTTAGGAAACCATATTTAAACCTATGGGGCGTTCTTGGAAAAATATAGCAATTTTGGGTATTATTGAAGTTGTTTTGATCATTATAATGATGTTCGTGACTAATACTTTTTTCCCACAATATGTAATAAGTCCGTATCTAACGATAGGGTTAGCTATATTCTTTTTCCTTATTGATGGATTGACGCTATTATTTAGTAATAGATTGTTACTTCATAAGTCAAAACGCATGGTTGGTTTTTATTTGGTGGCAAAAGTGTTGCGCTTTATGTTTTCTGTAGCTATCGTATTTTTATATTTGATGGCGGGAGGAAATCATGCAATAATGTTCGTAATACAATTATTACTTTTTTATTTGGTTACTTTACTTTTCACAAATGTGAGTTTGGTCAGAAGTGAAGCAATAAACAAAAAGAAAGTATGAGAAGATTAAGATTTTTGTCACTTTGCATTATGCTCTTGTGCTCCTTTTCAGTAAGTAGTTTTGCTGAAACGAAGTTGAACTTTAGTGTAAAGGATGTAATCGTTGGGCACTTAAGCGACTCTTATGAGTGGCATATGGCTTCTTGGAAAGATTTTCATCTAACCATACCTTTGCCTGTAATTGTCAAGGGAGAGAGTTCCGGGTGGCATTGTTTCAGTTCTTCACGATTGGAAGAGGCCGGGGCCAAGGGATATGAAAATTTTTATATAAATTCCCAAGACGGTAAAATATATGAGCGCATTGGTAGCAAAAGTGTCCGTCCTCTTGATCTGTCAATAACGAAAAATGTAGTACAAATTTGGATTGCAGCAATATTAATGCTTGTAATATTTTTAAGTTGTGCTCATTGGTATAAAAAGAAGGATGTGTCGTCGGATTCTCCAAAAGGTTTTGTCGGTCTTATGGAGATGTTCGTAAATATGGTCGTAGAGGATATAATTATTCCGAGTATAGGTAAAAAAAATTATCGTCCGTATACCCCATATATTTTGACATTGTTCTTTTTTATTTTTACAGTAAATGTGTTGGGATTAATTCCATTTTTCCCAGGTGGTGCTAATGTGACGGGTAATATCAGTATTACTTTATTCTTAGCATTCTGTACATTCCTGGCAGTTAACTTGTTTGGAAATAGGGAATATTGGAAAGATATCTTTTGGCCTAAGGTACCAATGTTTTTGAAATGTCCAATACCTTTAATGCCCATTATTGAGATTATTGGTCTAATTAGCAAGCCTTTTGCTTTGATGGTACGTTTGTTTGCCAATATAATGGGTGGGCATGCTGTAATTTTGTCATTGACATGTATCATTTTTATTACCTTTCAGGTAAGTGTTGCCATCGGTACATCATTAAGTATTATCAGTTTTATACTGATGATTTTTATGAATTGTATTGAAGTTTTGGTAGCGTTTATTCAAGCCTATGTGTTTGCCATCTTAAGTTCTGTATTTATAGGTTTGGCGCACCCTGAGGTAGAAGAAAATTAGTTGAATTTGAATATAAAAGAAAAAAACATTTAAAATTTAAAGTTATGTTATCATTAGTAGTATTACAGGCTGCCGCTGCAGCAGGACTCGCAAAATTGGGAATTGGTATAGGTTCAGGTATAGCTGCTGTTGGTGCAGGTATCGGTATTGGTAAAATTGGTGGATCTGCCATGGAGGCGATTGCCCGTCAGCCAGAGGCCACAAGTGATATTCGTTCAAATATGATCATTGCTGCGGCTTTGGTAGAAGGTGTTGCTTTCTTCGCTATCGTTGTATGCGTTTTGTGTTTGTTCCTTTAATATAAAACATAAAGACAATTTGTTATGCCGTCTTTTTTAACTCCAGACTTGGGCCTGCTTTTCTGGATGTTTTTGGCTTTCGTAATTGTTTTTGGAGTGTTAGCCAAATTTGGTTTTCCCGTAATAACCCAAATGGTAGAAAATCGAAAAAAATACATTGACGAATCGCTCCAAAACGCACGTACCGCAAACGAAAAATTAAGTAACGTGAAGGCGGAAAGCGAAAAGCTTATTCAAAATGCCAGAGAACAGCAGGATAAGATATTAAAAGAGGCAATGGCAACGCAGCAAAGCATTATATCTGAAGCAAAAAACAAGGCGCAGATTGAAAGTCATAAGATACTTGAAGAAGCAAAGAAGCAAATCCAGGTTGAAAAAGAAAATGCCTTGCGTGATATTCGCACCCAAGTGGCAGAATTGTCTGTAAGTGTTGCTGAGAAAATCTTATTAAGTAAGTTAGATACTACAGCAGAACAGAATCAATTCGTGGAACGTTTGGTTGACGAAGCGCTTGCCTCAAAATAAAGTTAGTGAAGAATGGATATAGGTGTTGTTTCAATGCGATATGCAAAAGCCTTATTGCAGTTTGCAAAAATCAATAAGGAAGAAGATTTGGTGTATGCTGAGATGCAAACGCTTGCCCAGTCTTATGTAGAAGTGGTACAGTTACGTTCTGTATTGCTTAATCCTACAATGCCAGCTGATAAAAAGCACCAGATATTATCGGTGGCTGCAGCAGGTGATAAACCTTTGTCTGTTTCGTCGGATCAGTTTTTCAGCTTGGTGATTAAGCGTCAGCGCGTAGAATGTATGCAGTTCATGGCAAATTCGTATATTACGCTGTACCGTGAAGAAAAAAATCTAACGCATGGCCGTTTGATTACTGCTCAGCCGGTTTCGGAGAAAACGATTGAGCGAATGAAACAATTGGTTAATAAGTTGACACATAAAAGTGTTGACTTTGATGTGGAGCTCGACAAGTCCATAAAAGCCGGATTCATTTTGGAATACGGAACTTATCGGATGGACGCAAGTCTGAAGAGTCAATTATCGCGAATGAGGCGAAAACTGTCTTCTGCAGCATGTTGAGCGTTTTGTAAAATTTAATTCTAAATTAGTTATGCCTAATAATATTAAGCCTAGTGAAGTTTCGCAAGTATTGTTGGAGCAGCTTGGCAATTTAAAGAACGACATTAAATTTGAGGAAATTGGTGTCGTGCTTCAGATTAGTGATGGTGTGGCACGTATTTATGGCTTAAACAATGTAACAGAGAACGAGTTGCTTGAGTTTGACAACGGAGTGATCGGCGTGGCAATGAATCTTGAAGAGGATAATGTCGGAGCTGTGTTGTTGGGGCCTTATGAAGGAATTAAGGAGGGGCAGCGCGTGAAAAGAACTGGTCGTGTCGCCTCAATCATGGTGAGCGATCAGATGTTAGGCCGAGTAATTAATCCATTGGGAGAACCTTTGGATGGAGGCGCTCCAATCGGTGGAGAAAAATTCTTGATGCCGTTGGATCGTAAAGCTCCGGGTGTAATTTACCGTCAGCCCGTTAACCAAGCACTTCAAACTGGTTTAAAAGCCGTCGATTCAATGATTCCAATTGGTCGTGGACAACGTGAATTAATCATTGGTGACCGCCAAACAGGAAAAACCGCTATTGCTATCGACACAATTATCAATCAACGCGAAAATTTCGAAAAGGGCGATCCTGTGTATTGTATTTACGTAGCTATAGGACAGAAGGCATCTACCGTAGCTAATATTGTAAATACTTTGAAGGAGCACAATGCACTGGAGTATACAATTATTGTTTCTGCTACAGCTGCTGAGCCTGCCGCTTTACAATATTATGCTCCTTTTGCAGGTGCAGCTATCGGCGAGTATTTCCGCGACCGTGGTTTGCACGCTTTGGTGGTATATGATGATTTGTCTAAACAGGCAGTTGCCTATCGTGAGGTTTCGTTGATTCTTCGCCGTCCGTCAGGTCGTGAAGCATATCCTGGTGATGTCTTCTATTTGCACTCCAGATTGTTGGAGCGTGCAGCAAAGATCAATAATCAGACTGAGGTCGCTAAGCAGATGAATGATTTACCTGAGTGCATGAAAGGCCACGTAAAAGGTGGAGGCTCATTGACGGCATTACCTATTATTGAGACTCAAGCTGGTGATGTTTCTGCATACATTCCAACTAACGTGATCTCTATTACTGACGGTCAGATTTATTTGGATACAAATCTCTTCAACCGTGGTTTCCGCCCTGCAATTGATGTCGGTATTTCTGTGTCACGTGTCGGTGGTGCTGCGCAGATTAAGAGTATGAAGAAAGTTTCTGGTACGTTGAAAATTGACCAAGCACAGTATCGCGAATTGGAGGCTTTCTCCAAGTTCTCATCCGATATGGATCTAGTGACAGCTATGACATTGGATCGAGGGCGCAAAAACAATCAGTTATTGATTCAGCCGCAGTATCATCCTATGCCGGTAGGTGAACAGGTCGCTATTCTGTATTGCGGAACTCATGGTTTGTTGCGCGATGTACCTTTGTCTAAGATTTCAGAGTTTCAGGAAAGTTTCTTGCAGACATTACGTACAAATTATCGTAAGGAAGTGTTGGAACCGTTGGCTGACGGACAGCTTACTGACGAGGTTTGCAAGATAATTGAGCAGGTGGCTGAGGGAATCAGTGGTCAATATAAAAATTAAAGCATATGGCATCGCTTAAAGAGGTTAAAACGCGTATTGCGTCGGTTAATAGTACTCGCAAGATCACGAGCGCTATGAAAATGGTTGCATCGTCAAAGTTGCATCGTGCTCAGCAAGCGATTGAAGGTATGCGTCCGTATCAGCATCAGTTAACCAGTATGATGGGACGTTTCTTGGGAAGTATGCAAGGTGAAGTAAATTCTCCTTTTGCCAAGCAACGCCCAATATCCAAAGTGGCAATTGTTGTTATTAGTTCAAATTCTAGTTTGTGTGGAGGATTTAATGCTAATGTCGCAAAATTATTGGCAAAGACAATTGCCTCCTATACGCAACAGAATGTAACTGATATAACTGTTTACCCGATAGGTAATAAAATTGCAGAAAATGCCAGGAAAACAGGATATGGCTGCAACAATGCTTCTGAATTTGCTGCAATGCTTGATCATCCTGAATATACTTCTATAGCATCGCTTGCTCAAAGTTTGATGGACCATTTCGTGAACGAGAAATTTGATCGCGTAGATTTAATCTATCATCAATATAAGAGCACTTCCACGCAGATATTGCAGTGTAAGACGCTTTTACCCGTTGATTTGGCTTCCGCAACCCATGAGGATAGGCAGTTGGATTACATCATTGAGCCTTCAGCAACAGAATTGCTGGATACGTTGTTGCCGCTTAGTATAAGTCTTCAGCTCTTTACTTCTGTACTTGATAGTTTAGCAAGTGAGCATGCTGCTAGAGTAATGGCTATGCAAGTTGCTACCGATAATGCAGATGATCTATTGCGTGAGCTGACGTTAACCTATAACAAGACCAGACAGCAAGCAATTACAAACGAATTGTTGGATATAGCAGGTGGTTCTGCCCGATAATTTGAAATTCATATTGTAAAAATGGGATCCACTTCATTTTAAGAAGTGGATCCCATTTTTTATAATTAATATTATTACAATAAGTTAAATCTTTTGCCTATTTGACTCGGCCTCCTGCCAGCCAATATTTTTTCCAATATTTTTGATGTAGCGAACTTACTGTAACACCTTTGGATGTACTTGCGTGTACAAATTTTTTATCCTTTAAGTAAATGCCTACATGTGAGCATCTCATTTTATTTCCGGCAGAACCGAAAAAAACCAGGTCTCCTTCTTTTAATTTTCTTTTCCGAATGCGTTTCTTGCAGCTTTTTTTCATTTGGTCAATGCTGCGTCTTGCTATTTTTTTGTGGTATACATCGCGATAGATGTTTTGAGTAAAGGCTGAGCAATCAATTCCATTTCTTGAGTTTCCGCCGTATTTGTAGGGGGTACCTAACCAAGATGCAGCTTCAATGTATAGCTGATGATTGTCATCATAGTCAATATACATATTGAGCTTGTTGGCAGCCTGTACTATTTCGTGCATTTCAGCTTCTGATAAACTGGAACGCGCAGTCTTGCATCCTGAAAGAAAAAGAATAGCCATACCTATAAAAAAGGTATGGCTAATGTGTCTTGATACAATCATAGATTAAATCTTATTATTCGTCTTGTTCTGCAATAAAGCGTTCAGCTTCAATTGCAGCCTTGCAGCCGCTTGCTGCGGCGGTTATTGCCTGTCTGTACAGTGGATCGGCTACGTCACCTGCTGCAAATACACCTGGAACACCAGTTCGCGGAGTCGCACCTTCTGTGATGATATAGCCATTTTCGTCAATCTTTACCCAAGGTAGGAATATTTCACTGTTGGGCTTATGTCCGATAGCCAGAAAGAATCCGTCAATAGAAATATCAAAGAATTCTTCTTTGTCAGTACCTTTATAACGTACCAGATGAGCGCCTTCAACACCATTCTCGCCAAATAGACCAATTGTGTTGGTTTCAAATAAAATTTTGATTTTCGGATTCTTCATTACACGGTCTTGCATGGCTTGCGAGGCACGGAGATAGGGCTTACGAACGATCATGTAGACTTGTTGGGCCAGTCCTGCCAAGTATGTGGCTTCTTCACATGCCGTGTCGCCACCGCCGACAACAGCTACGGTCTTCTTCCGATAGAAAAATCCATCGCAAGTTGCACATGCGCTTACGCCGCGACCCTTGTATGTTTCCTCATCTTTCAAGCCAAGATATTTGGCTGTAGCGCCAGTGGCGATGATTAACGTTGAGCATTGTATTTGGCTTTCGTCATCGAATGTAATAGTGTATGGACGATGGCTGAGATCAGCTTTTACAGCGATAGCCCCGCGAATTTCTGTACCAAATCGGATAGCCTGGTTGCGTAGGTCTTCCATCATTTGATTGCCGTCGACTCCTTCTGGATATCCTGGGAAATTTTCAATTTCTGTTGTGGTGGTTAATTGCCCGCCAGGTTGCAATCCCTCGTATAGAATAGGAGAAAGTCCTGCACGGCTGGCATAAATAGCGGCTGTATAGCCGGCTGGTCCCGAGCCTATGATTAAGCATTTTGTCGTTTCCATAATAATTATATGATGTTTCGTTATTGTTATATTATCTGAGATCAATAATCTGTGCTTCCGGATAGTCTGCGCTGTTGAACTTGAATTGCGAGTCGTTCATTCGTATTCCAGTTTTCAAATTGTAGATGCTGAGACGAGTCCACTGCTTGCCATTTTTAATTCTGACGCATAGAGGGGAATAATTTTTATCAATGGTAATAATCATCATCGGAATCGCTGCATTTTTGTTTTGTGCAGTTAACGTAACTTCATAACATGATTTGCCTCGCAGAGTGGTAGTCTTGCTATGTAGGTTATACCCCTTTTTATAGAGATTAATAAATACATAAGGATTCATTTTTTGCAATTCTGCTGTTGTAGGATTGCTTACGTTCACTTCGCCACTGGATTTTACATATTGCCATAGTGTTTTGCCGTCAAACCATGTAATGAGTGGTTGGGTTATGATATGAAACTTATTATTTTTGACATAAATTTGTCCGTTAGCGCTTCCGTTCTGGCTTTTATTGGTAAAGGTTGATGCCTTAAATGTGGCTTGCAGGGTTTTACCGTTTAGGCGCTTGGCCGTATTGTCCAGAATCTGTCGGCTATTTTGTGCGTAAGCTGTAACTGACAGAGTAAATGTGCAGGCGAATAATGCCAGAAAAAAACTTTTTAGCCTCATTGTTTATGAATTTAAAATGGTTTCAAGTGTATTCAAATCGTAAACGAGCACTTCTCTTGGTTTGCTGCCTTGAGCCGGTCCTACAATGCCGGCTTCCTCCAGTTGGTCCATCAGTCGACCGGCTCGGTTGTATCCTATTGAGAATTTTCTTTGTATGCTCGAGGTGGATCCCATTCCTGACGAAACAACGAGTCGGGCTACTTCTGCAAACATCGGATCTCTTTCCGGCGAATCAAAACCACTTCCTGATTTAAGATCAGAATTGCTGTCTATATTGACTTCGGGCAGTTCAAATGCTGAGGGGTAGGCTTGTTGTTGGGCAATGTAATTGTTGATATTTTCTACTTCGTCCGTGTCTACAAAAGCACATTGTACGCGTACGGGATCAGCGTTGCAGAGGAATAGCATGTCGCCTTTTCCTACCAGTTGGTTGGCTCCAGAGCGGTCAAGAATCGTGCGGCTGTCAATTTGTGACATCACTTTGAAAGCCATACGTGCCGGGAAGTTGGCTTTGATGGTACCCGTAATAATATTCGTTGTAGGTCGTTGGGTGGCAATGACCATGTGGATTCCTACAGCACGGGCCAGTTGGGCAATGCGGGCTATCGGCAGTTCCACATCTTTTCCGGCTGTCATGATCAGGTCGCCAAATTCATCAATAATAACTACAATGTAAGGCATGAATTCATGCCCTTTTTCAGGGTTGAGCAGTCGTGCATTGAATTTTGCGTTATATTCTTTGATATTGCGCACCTTAGCCATTTTTAGCAAGTCATACCTGTGATCCATGAGTTGGCAAAGGCTGTTAAGTGTTTGCACAACTCTTTTTACGTCTGTAATAATCGGGTCCTTTTCCTCTGTAATTTTGGCTAAAAAGTGACGTTCAATGGGAGCATAAATGCTAAATTCTACTTTCTTGGGGTCTACCAGTACGAATTTCAGTTCTGCCGGATGTTTCTTATAGAGCAGCGAGGTAATAATTGCGTTCAGCCCCACAGATTTACCTTGACCGGTGGCGCCGGCTACCAGCAGGTGGGGCATTTTAGCCAAATCCACCATAAAGACCTCGTTCGTGATGGTCTTTCCTAGCGCAATGGGTAGCTCAAATTTCGTTTCCTGGAATTTCTTGCTGTTGATGATGCTCTCCATTGAAACAATCTGAGGCTTCTTGTTCGGCACTTCAATACCAATGGTTCCCTTACCAGGTATTGGAGCAATGATTCGTATGCCTAATGCGCTCAGACTTAAGGCAATATCGTCCTCCAAGTTCCTGATTTTGCTAATTCTGACACCTTGGGCCGGAGTAATTTCGTATAGCGTGATTGTAGGTCCGATGGTGGCCTTGATGCTGGAAATTTCTACGCCAAAATTTCGGAGTATGGAGATGATCTTGTCTTTGTTGGCCTTTTGTTCCGCCATATCAATAGCCGGCGAATTATCTGCATATTTGTGGAGAAGGTTAAGCGTCGGATATTTGTAATTTTCCAAGTCCATTTTGGGGTCGTATGGCGCACGTTCGTTGCAGAATGTATTGGGCGTCGGTATAGCTTCCGGTGTATTGGCTATTGGTGTTGCAGCAGGCATCTCTTGTTGGGGAGTGTCTTCTGTTGTTTCCTCCAAAACAAGTGAGGGACTGGTTTCATCGTCAGTCTTGTTGCTTAAGTCCAGACTGATGGTTTGAGGATCTTCATATTTTGTCAGGTCTTCATCCCCTTCCGGCATATCGTCAGCTATATCGGTCGTGCTATTGGCGTTATCCGCTGTTTGAGGAGTTTTAGATAATAGGGTCTTTATTTTCTGTGATTTCTGTTTGATATATTCTTGGGGGGTAAGCAGCTTGCGGATAATGTTAATGGTTTCGTTGCTTACGTACATCAGGTAGCAAATGGCTGCAATGAGCACAATAATCCAAGTGCCGGCTTCTCCTATGTCTTGTGACAGTCGTGCACAGATATTCCGGCCGTGCATTCCTCCCAGTCTGAATGAAAGCGTATGTGCTATGCCGTCGGGGAGGTTTTGCTCAAATAGCGTCAGGGCAATAGAAATCCAAACCATCAGGAAAGAGCAGTTCAGGAACCATTTCCAGAGTCTGACTTTATAGGCATTGGTGAGTTTCATGCTCACCATCAGTAGGAATATCGGAATAAAGAAAGACGCGATGCCAAAGTTATTGTTCATGAAGAAATAAGCCATATAGGCCCCTCCTTTTCCACACCAGTTGGTGGCATGAATCAGGTTATGTGCTTCTACTCCGCTTTGGTCCTCAGCACCAGTAAACAGGTTGGATACCATGCAAAGAATTAGGTATATGGAGAAAGCAAAAAGTAAAATTCCAATTAAAAAACGAGTAGTTTCTCCTTTCATTTTCTGTCGAAACGACAAAATTTGTTTAAAGGTGAATTTAGGAGAATTCTTGGTTTTTTTTTGACTTGGTCTGCGTGACATGCTGCTAAATTTTATATGCAAAAATACTCGAAAAATGGGAATAAATCAGAAACTTGCCTATTTTTTTGTACTTTTGCAAAACCGTTTTTTTGTATTATGGAGCAGAATAAGAAAATATATTCAGAGGCAGTTGTCGAGTTCGTTACGGTTTCTGCCGAGTATTGCAAAAGATTGGAATCCTGTCAGGAAGTGGAGCGAGATGATTTTGTAGATGTATTCTGTAAAATATTACCGCTGCTTTATTTAAAGGCCTCATTGGTTACCGGCCTTGTCTCTGATGAAGAAGAAGATTTTGTAGAGCATCCTGTAACGGAGGAAGATTACAATTATATCAGGACTTGTGTAGCGGATATATTAGCGGACAAGGACGATTATTTGGATGTCTTTGTAGAAGATTTTAAGTATTCAGACCGTCCTATTCGGCAGACGATTAGTGAGAACCTGGCAGATGTGTATCAGAATTTGCGCAATTTTGTCGAGGTGTATCGGCAGGGATATGATGACGCTACGCAACAGGCTTTGAGCGAAGTAACCGTAGCGTTTGAATTGGAGTGGGGACAAAAATTATTGAATGCTTTGAGAGCGCTCCATGACGTAAAATACGGAGCATATAATCAGGAGGGATGATGGAGCAGCAGATATTATATGAGAAGATAGATAAAACAAAAATTACAGACATGCCTTTGGCTGCTTTTGAGGGCCGAATTTGGGTCGTAGATTCTCCTACAGAAGCAGAAAAGGCCGTCGAATTTTTAAGAAAACAGCCCATTGTAGGGATTGATACGGAGACGAGGCCCAGTTTTCGTCGGGGCGTTACCTATAAGGTGGCTTTACTGCAGATTTCTACAGAAGAACTTTGTTTTCTGTTTCGCCTGAATCGAATTGGCCTGGTTCCGTGTCTGATTCAGTTGCTTCAGGATTCAGCCGTTTGCAAAGTCGGGCTTTCGCTTCGTGATGATTTTCAAAGGTTGATAGAACTGGTCGACTTGCAGGTCTGTAACTATGTTGATTTGCAGCAGGTTGCTGCACGGATGGGACTGAAGGACATGAGCCTGCAAAAATTATTTGCCAATTTCTTCGGTCGTAAAATCAGCAAACGACAGCGCTTGAGTAATTGGGAAGCGGATGTCCTGACCGATGCACAGAAAAAATATGCAGCTACTGACGCATGGGCCTGCATAAAACTTTATCAAAATATGCAGCAGCTTTTGCAGACATCAGACTATCGGCTGATCAGTCAGCCAACCAATGAAACTTACGTTCAACAGGAAACAACCAATTAATCATAATCATGGCATACAAAAACGTATATCTGAAAAGAGGGAAAAATGAAAGTTTAAAGAGGTTTCACCCCTGGGTTTTTTCTGGCGCTATTCAGCGCACGGATGCCGAAGAGGGTGAGGTGGTAAATATCATCTCGTCCGAAGGTGATTTTGTTGCCGTAGGGCATTATCAGATTGGTTCGATTGCCGTGCGCGTTTTAAGTTTTGAGCCGGTCGTCATTGATGGCGCGTTTTGGCATGAACGTTTGGCCGAGGCTTACCGTGTACGGAAAGTTTTAGGACTGGTCGGTCGTAAAGATCACTCTATTTACCGTCTGGTGCATGGTGAGGGTGACCGCTTGCCGGGACTGATCGTGGACATTTATGGCGATATTGCCGTAATGCAGGCTCATTCGGTAGGGATGCATGTGGCCAGTCAGCAGATAGCTGAGGCTTTAATGGACGTTATGGAGGGAACCTTGACCTGTGTGTACTATAAATCAGAAACTACGTTACCCTTTAAGGCAAATGTGGGAGCTGAAAACGGATTCCTGATTGGTAACTCCATTGACAATGTGGCTTTGGAAAATGGCTTGAAATTTCATATTGATTGGCATCGTGGGCAGAAAACCGGCTTTTTCGTAGATCAGCGTGAAAACCGTAGCTTGTTAGAGACGTATTCTGCCCATCGCCGGGTATTGAATATGTTTTGTTATACCGGTGGCTTTTCGGTATACGCCTTGCGGGGTGGGGCAGAACTGGTGCATTCTGTAGACAGCAGCAGTAAGGCTATTGATTTGACGCGTGCCAATGTAGAGCTGAATTTCCCGAGTGATAGTCGTCACGAAGCTTTTGCGGTTGATGCCTTTAAATATCTGGACCATATGGAATATGGCAGTTATGATCTGATCGTGCTTGATCCTCCGGCTTTTGCCAAGCATAAGGACGCGTTGCGTAATGCTTTAAAAGGTTATACTCGGCTCAATGCCATAGCTTTTGAAAAAATAAAGAAGGGAGGAATTCTGTTCACATTCAGCTGTTCGCAAGCTGTAAGCAAGGATCAGTTCCGATTGGCAGTGTTTACTGCTGCTGCGCAAGCAAAACGTCATGTACGTATTCTTCACCAGCTTCATCAGCCGGCAGACCATCCCATTAATATTTATCATCCGGAGGGAGAGTATCTTAAGGGACTGGTATTGGAAGTAGAATAATTCTTCTCGTCAGTAAGTTTTTCTTACTTGCTGATTTATGGAAGAAGTCCTCAAAACGAGGCGGCGTCTAAAAAATTTTAGGTCCGACCTAGAAAATTTTCCGAGCCGCCTCGTTTTATTTTGGTCGGCATGCTATTATTGTAGCTTTCCTTTGATGCGGTATTCTTTGGGGCTAATTTGGGTATTTTTCTTGAAAAATCGGCTAAGATACGAGGCATCAGGAAAATGGCAGCGCATGGCAATTTCTGCAATGGACAGTTCCGGGTGATTGAGCAATACTTTTATTTCAGCCGTAAGTTGTTCGTTAATGAGCATTTTTGGCGTTTTTCCGTTGGAGCAGATTACGCAGATTTCGTTCAGATAACGTGCTGAAATGCAGAGCTGTTGTGTATAGAAAGATAATTGATGTTCTGTGACGGCATGTTCGTGAATCAGGTACATGAAGTGATGGAAAATCATCTGCTTACGGGTGTACGAATGAGATTCCGTGGTATAGGTTCTGGGAATGGCGTTGAATATCCACATAAACAGGCTTTGCAGGTAGTTTTGCTCCAGTTGCATGGTAAAAGCCGAGGGAGGAGTGGTAAACAGCATTTGACCCATATCCATCCATAGATTAACGTGTTTCCATCTTTGCGGACTTTGTGAGTGGTCTTTATAGGGAAACTCCTTCATATAATTGAAGTAATTGCTGTCAAGGGTAATGGCGGCTTGTAGGAAAATTTTAGACGGATACAGAAGCATGCGTACCCTAAAGTCGGGGGTGGCATGAATAAGTTGCATGATGCTGCCACGCCAGAATATGAGTTCGGACATTTTTTTGAGGGCATAACGCTGGGCGCCGGTAGAGAGGAGGGCCTCACCACCAATGCAAATGAGTTGGATACTGCAATTGAAGTGTCGGGGCGCATTTTGCAGAAAACTCAGATTACTTTCTTCATAATGGACATGAGTTGTGGATGAAAGTTCAGTGAGTATCATGGTTACGTGCTTTTATGAAACAAAAATAGCATATTTTATTGGGATAAAGAATACTTTGTTCTGATAATGAAAAGTTTTGTGCAATAAATAATAAGTGGTGTATGGGCAATATTCTATAATTTTGCACCGGTTTTATAAAAAATAGCATATGGCGAAAGATAATTCAAAATTATTCATTCTTGTGTTTCTGGGTATGCTTACGGCTTTTGGTCCTTTTGTAACGGATATGTATTTGCCGTCGCTGCCGGGCATGACTCATTTCTTTCACACTTCATTATCGCAGGTACAATTGGGACTTACAGCCAGTATGGTTGGTTTGGCTGCAGGACAATTGTTCTTTGGTCCGTTGAGTGACAAGTACGGTCGTCGTTTGCCTTTGATTGTGGCCATGGTGTTGTTTTTGGTGGCTACATTGGGGTGCCTTTACTCTGCCAATATTATGCAATTTGTCGGTTGGCGACTGATACAGGGAATGGCTGGCGCTGGAGGCATTGTCATTTCGCGTTCTGTGGCTGCTGATAAATATGCAGGACATGATTTGCTGAAAATGCTGGCCATTATTGGTGCCATCAATGGCGTGGCCCCGGTGGCAGCCCCGATTGCCGGAGGCAGCATGACCGACAGCGTAGGTTGGCAAGGCATATTCTGGGTACTTTTCGGCTTGGGCTTCTTACTCTTGTTGGGCAGTCTGAATTTGCGTGAGTCGCTGCCGGCTTCTCGTCGTCAGCATGCCAGTTGGAAGGGCGTTTATCTCGGATTTACAGAGGTTATACATAATCAGCGCTTTGTTTGTTATGTCCTGTTGTATGCCTTTAGTCAGGTAGTCCTGTTTGCCAATATATCTTCAGCCCCATTTATCATGCAACAGCATTATGGCTTTTCGCCCATGATGTTCAGTTTGTGTTTTGGCATCAATGCCATATCCATGGTGGTGGCTTCGGCTATGACGGTACGTTTTTCTCATCCGGAGATTGCCGTATTGCGCGGTAGCATTGGCATGACGGTGATTTCTTTGGTACTCTTTATTGCACTCAGTCTTGATTGCAGTTTTTGGATATATGAGTCGTTATTGGTGTTATTGCTTTTCATGTTGGGACTGACCTTTACTGCTTCAAATACATTGGCCATGAATTGTGAGCGTGCCAATGCCGGTGTGGCGTCGGCCTTGCTTGGAGCTTCCGGATTTGCCTTTGGCGGTATCGTTTCTCCGCTTGTGGGGTTGGGAAACATCTTGACCTCTACCGGAGCGGCTTTCTTAATCGGTTCGGCATGTGCGCTATTGTTTACTTGCATTGCCCTGCGCAGGGCATATGCCATGGTGCGCTGTTACAAGCAATTGTAATTCCTGTTTTTTTAGAATAAAACAAAAGCCGAATGGAGAAATTCTTCCATTCGGCTTTTTTGCTGGTCATTCATTAAGGATGGTAATTCCGAAGTACGAATTTCTATGTCGGCCATAAAAAGAATGCGCCAAATTATTTTTTAATGTATTTTTCTTACTATTTTAGGCCATTAAATAAAAGTAGGAAATTAAAGTCTTTCACGAGGTTATGGAATTTTAGGTTAGTGAGGTATTTTTTATATGAAGAATTTTGGTTTACATTAAAGTCACTGATTATATGAAAAATAAAATCATAATATATAGCGTGCTCCTCTTATTGGGGTGTAGTACTGTCTTGGGACAAAAATTAAGTCCTGCCCAACAAATTTCAGATTTTGATGATTTATGTTCAAAACTGGAAAGTGTGCATCCTGATCTTTATTTATATCAGTCGAAAAAAGAATATGAGAACAATAAAATGAAGATTCGCGCCTCCTTTACTGATTCTATAAGTATTTCGGACTTTTATTTAAAAATTGCTCCTTTTATGGCAAATATAAAGGATGGCCATAGCATGATGTTACCTCCTATTACTTCAGATTTTGTTGCATATGTAAAGGGAGATGGCAAAACCATGCCATTGCGTATAAAAGCGGTTGGAAATGTCTTTATTGTAGATTATCCAATAGTAATGAATTCTGGGTTCAATGAAGGCGATACCATTTTCAGTATTAATGGTGTTGACTCAAAAGATATACTTAAAAGGATGTATGATCTTTGGGGATCAGAAATAGATAACGGTATAAAGGAAGGTTCCGTAAATCTTTATTTGTCTCTCTTGTTTTGGCATATGTACAGATGGTGTGATTCATATGTGTTTATGGTAAAACATGGTAGTAAGATAGAGAAGAAGTATTTGGAAGGGGTGCCACAAAGTTTGGCATTGAAGGTTAAAAGGGAAAGACAATCTAAAAATAAGCCTGAAAATTTCAGTTGCAAGTTTTCTTCAGATTATACGCAGGCTACTCTTATTATTCGCAATGTATATAATGAAAAAGCGTTGAAAGAGTTTTGT
>ENA-UONW01000368-UONW01000368.1-human-gut-metagenome-genome-assembly--contig:-CS52-NODE-368-length-67737-cov-5.818164_pt1 | contig 67737 bp, 57 predicted proteins | sample MGYA00242463_ERZ724010 | MGnify/ENA metagenome assembly ERZ724010 | reverse complement strand
AGCCTGATCTTTTTACTCCATTCTCATGCTGATTTTTTTACCGGACAGTAGTGTCTGGTCAACGAGGTGCTCTATCACAACGCGGTGCTGAAAATCGCCGGAGGGGAAAGCGAGCTGGCTGAATGGTTCCGTCTGGCGCACCGGGTGGCTCCGGAGATGCGGCTCTATCTCAACGACACCGGCATTCTTACCGCGGCGGATGCGCCGGACAATCCGACCGCGGCCGCGTATCGCCGGGTGATTGACGGATTGAAAAAGGCCGGTGCGCCGCTGGGCGGTATCGGATTTCAGTGCCACGCCTCGATGGCGAAGTTCGCGGCACCGGAGAACGTTCTGCGCGAACTGGACCGCTTTGCCGTCTACGGAGTGCCGTTGAAGATCACCGAATATGATTTCCGCACCACCGACGAGGCTCTGGCGGCCGATTATCTGCGTGACATGCTGTATGTGGCGTTCAGCCATCCGGCGATGACCGGATTCCTGATGTGGGGATTCTGGGACGGCAACCACTGGTGCGGCAGCGCGCCGATCTTCGACAAGGATTGGAATCTCAAGCCGTCCGGCCGGGTGTTTGAGGATCTGGTGCATCGGAAATGGCGGACTGCGCTGGAGGGGAAAACCTCGGAAAAGGGCTGTTTCACCGGGCGAGGGTTCTACGGGACATACCGGCTCCGAGCGGAGACTGCCGCCGGGCGGAGTCTGATTTACGAATTCACTCTCGAGCCGGAGAAACGGGAGTATGTTCTCCGGCCGCAAAACGGTGCCGGGCGGGGAGGGCGAAAATGAGGTTGACGGAAAAACTCTCGGTATCCTTCTGGATCTGGGCGCTGCAGGATCTGCCTCCGGGCGGCTGCTATCACGATCTGGATGCCCGGATGCGGGAACTCCGGGCGAGGGGGTTCAACTGCATCGCCTGTGATTCCGGGGCGGGACTCGCCTTCGATCTGGAAGGCAGGCCGCGCGGCGCGATCGAGGTGCTTGAACCGTTTCCCGGGTTCAGCCGGAAAATCCGCCAGCAGTTTGCGGTAGGAGGGGCCGGACAATGCGATTACCGGGCACGGTTACTGGAACTGTTCCGCGCGGCGAAGCGTCACGGGGTGAAGATCATTCTTTCGAGCTTCTATTATCTGCACAGTTACTGGTACGCGGCGGAAACGGTCAACGACGAACTGTTTGCCATTCCGCCGCATGAACGGTTCCGCCGTTTCGCCGGACTGCTGGCGCGGATTCTCGAAGAGCTGGGGGCGCACGATCTTCTGTCGCAGCTGGCGTTTGCCGAAATTTTCAATGAGGCGGACGGGCTGCCGTTCGTTGGCGGCTACGACAACGTGCTGAACTATCCAGCAGCGGAGCGGCGGAGGTTCCGCGAGGAGCACGAGGAGGCGCTGGCGGAGCTGGGAAGGCGTTATCCGGAGCTGACGTTTGCATACAGCTCCGCCACACCGTTCACCGATCCGGAGCTGATGCCGCGGAATGCGGCGCTCTGGAACTTTCACTCCTATTACTGCTGGCCGGTGTACGATCTGCTCGAACGCGGCTGGGTATCGCAGAAACCGGACTGCGGAGCGCCGGAGGCCCGGTTCGTGGATGTGGAGCAGCCTTTTGACGCCGTCAGGGACTCCCGGGCTGGGCGGCGAAAGGCGGCGGAGGACTGGTACCGCCGGGTCTGGCTTTACGCGAATCTGCGTCCGGAGCGGCTCCCGGAGTTGGACGCGCTTCTTGCCGGAGAGCTGACGGAACATGAGAACTTCTACCGGGGCAGGGCGGATGAGGCTCTGGCGCGGGCGCTTGAATTGCGCCGCCGATATCTGCCGGAGGCGCGGCTGGCGATGACCGAGGGAGCCACCTATTGTGGAGCGGAAGCGCTCGGCTGGGAGGAGCGCTCGGTGGCGTACTGGCGTCTGGTCAACTACGTGGCGGAATGTTTCGCGCGTTCCGGCGGAATCGCCTGGGCGCCGCGGACCAACTCCGGCTGCGACGATCCCGGCTGGCAGGCGGTGGAAGAACTGCGGGAAGCCAACCGGATCTTTCAGGAAACTTTGCCGGAGCGAATTCCGGAGAAGAACTAGTTTTCCGCGGAGAAATCTGTTTTAGCGCATCCAGCCCTGGATTCTATAGTTTTCCTCGAACAGTTTTCGTTCCGGGCCGCCGGAATCGGGTTTGAACCACACTTCGAAGTGCGCTCCGTAATACTGTTCCCAGTTGCCTTCGTAGATCGTGAAGTCAAGCTTGCACGGGAAGAGTTCGCCGGGCCGGTCGCTGCCGAAGATTCTGGCGGTGCAGGTGGCCAGCCGCTGTTCGGAGAGGCGGGCGCCTGTGGTGATTTCGTTTGCCCGGAGGGAGAGCAGCCCCGGTTCGCCCGGATTGCACAGGATATCCATGAGGTACATTCCGCCCTGCATACCGTTGTAGAGTCGGAAATGTGGTTCCCGAGCCGGTTCCGGAAAGGGATGAGACGGGCGCGAGATCCAGTTCGATTGCGGCGACTCCGGCGGCGGGCAGGGAATAGACACCGTCCGGAAGTGGACGCCGGACCGATTCCTGCTGCATGGCGGTGTGCTCCATGATCTCCAACATTGGATCGGCGGCAATTTCCCAGACGGTCGCGTTTCGAATGGTTCTGCCCTGCACCGCCAGCGGCAGCCGGACGGAGCGATGGGCGGAGGTGTTGACGAGATGCAGGAAGATCCGGTCGCCGTCGAGGCTCGCGGTCACGTCGATGTTGTGGTCGGAACAGCATACCGGGATTGCACATGTTCCGGTATGGCCGCCGAAGAGCGCCATGACTTGCCCCACCGGCATGAGGAAGGGGGTGCCGGACCAGACCGGCGTCGGCAGCAGGATCGCGTTGACCTGCCAGCGGTTCCCGAAGAAGTCGGCGCAGGTGGCGATATCGAGGAGGTCGCTGTGACGGTGGATCGTGTTCAGGATTCTGGCGTAGGCCACTCCGGCGGCCCAGGTGGAAAGGATGTCTCCGCGGTTGCGCCCGACGAGGGAGTAGTGTCCCTCGGTCATTGCGAGACGCTTGTCGAAGGGGCAGACCTGTTCCGTCATCCGGGAGAGCTTGCGGTCAACTTCGGCATGGGTCTCCATCAGCGCAGCCCAGGCGGCGTCAGGATCGCGACGGTAGTCAAGGTTGCAGAGCGGCCCGCGGCTGCCGTCGGCGCGGCTCTCCGCAATCCCGAAAAAACGGCCACCGGGGTGCGTGCCGGTCAGGGCTGATCGGCGCCCGGTTCCGCCGGAGGGTCGAGGCGAAACTCCACCAGCAGCGGCGCGTGGTCGCTCAGGGGACCGTGTCCCTCGATGGTGAACTCCTTTTTCAGCAGCTGGCGGAGGACCGGCCGGAGCGGAAGTGCCGCGCTGGGGCGGTAAAATATGTGGTCGATCGGCGGCCAGCCGCTGAAGCCCAGCTCCAGCGTGGAACTGCGCAGACCCGCCTGTTCCAGAAACTCCGCAAGTTCCGGCGAGGCGGGCTGCAGATTGAAATCCCCGCAGGCGATGACTGCGTGATCCGGCGGAGAATTGCGTTGGATGAATACGGCAAACTGTTTCAGCTGGTTCCGCCGCGCCTCCCCGGAAACCGCCGGCGTCCCCGCAGCGAGGTGGGTGGTGTAAACGTCGAGCTTCTGCCGGTTCAGTTCGATCCGCGCCAGAAGCACTCCTTTCGATGCAGCCCGGTTCTCAAGAGAGCCTTCGTCTTCGAAGTATTCCGCCACCGCTCCGGTGGTTGGAAAGCGCGAAAGCACTGCCAGTCCGGAGTTGGTCGGTTTCAGCAGATGGCGGCGACGGCCGAAGCGGGCGCCGCTGTGGAGCCCGTTCTGTTCAAACAGCTGTTGGTAACCGCAGAAGCTTTCCTGAAGACCGGCCAGGTCGAAGGGGCGAAGCCGTTCCCCGATCAGCGGGCTTTTCCAGCCACAGTCATCGAGCAGCGGGCGCGCCTGAATGTTGTAGCTTACGACGGTGAAACTTCTGCGCGGCGTCCCGATTTCCGCTGGTCGGGGGGTGATTTCCACCGGCGAAGGAGTGCAGCCGGTGTACAGCACACACAGAACCGCCCCGGCGATGCAAACCGGTCTCGCTGCCGGAATCCAGAGTCGTTTTGGCATGGAAAATCGATTCATGGAGATAAAATATCTCCGGATCCGGCGCACGTCAAGTTTCCCGATAGCGGAATGGAATGATTCCCAGCAGTGCGATGACGCCGGCGAGGAAGAAGCGGGGGAAGTTTTCACCCGTGAAGAAGCTCGTGCCAAGCAGAAAGGCGCCGATGACCCGCGACAGCCCGTAACCACCGTAGAAGAGGGCGCCGCTGAATGCCATCGCCATGGTTTTGTTGCCCGGACGGGCCAGATTCATCATCTCCGCCGAAGCGATCACCGAAATCGCCGCCGTGGCGAAACTGTGCAGAAAGAGTGCTGCTCCGGCGAGGACGAGTTCCGCACAGTTTCCGGAACGGATGGCGAAGAGGAGCAGTGCCGCCGCCGCATAGCCGAGATGGAGAATCAGCAGCAGCCGGGGAGAGGCGATTTGTCGGATCAGGAGCGGCATCGCCCGGTAACCGGCCAGCATGCCGGCGAGGCTCGCTGCGGAAAAGAGAATGAGGACGTTGTCTTCCACGTTCAGAACAGTTTTGAGATAGAGCAGAGCCGCCGGAACCGTCGCGTAGCCGAAGAGATTCAGCCCGAAGACATAGAGAGAAAATTTCCGCAGCGGACGGTTGGCAAGAGCGTGTTTCAAGCCGGCGGCAATCTCCGGAACCTCCCGTACCGGGACCGGGTAGTCCGGGATCCGCCGGATCCAGAAGAGCCGTCCGCAGAAGAGGATGCCGGAGAAAAAAAGGATCAGCTGGAGACGTCCGATCGAGGGATTTTTCCCCGCCGCGACCGCCGCGAGACAGAGGAAAATTACACCGCTGAGCTGGTGGCAGAACCGCATCCGGCTCAGAAATCCGGCTCGGCGGCGCGGCGGCAGGAAACTTTCCAGAAGCGGAAACCAGGTGGCGATGAAGCCGGTAAGACAGAAGGCGGTCGCAGCGATCGCTCCGATCAGCACCGGCATCGCGGCTCTGCCGAACCAGGGGGCGGCGACTGCGGCAAAGTAGCAGCACCCGGCGGCTGAACAGGCGATGTTGAGCAGCCTCCTACCACCGCACCGTACCGCCAGCGCCGCCATCGGAATCAGCAGCAGCCCGTTGAAGAGCGGCAGCAGGGAGGTAGTGAGCATGGCCAGTTCGTCACCGGCTCCGAGGCCGGCGGCGAAAAGCAGGATCACCGCGCTGTCGGTGAGTACAACCTCTCCGGTGAAGCCGCAGCAGGAGGAGAGAATCGCTTTCCACTCGGATTTTCGTCTTTCATTCATGGTTTCATCCGGATGGAGCCGTTTTCCACCAGCCTGACATCGATCAGCGTATGTATCGGGCTGCGCTTCTTCATCATCGGCCGGTTGGTGATGTAGTATTCGGCCCATTCCAGCAGATTTTCGGAGCGGAAGCCGATACAGTCGAAGTGGTAGTCCAGATGGGCGAACCGCTGGTCCTGCGGATGGTCGAAGGTCAATACGCCGATTCCGGAGAAACGTTCCGGCTCCGGTTCCAGCAGTTCGCGCCGGTATGTGTCGGCAAACTCTCCGGCGAGGAAGAGGATGCTGTCGGGGAGCCGGTCCACTGTGTCGAAGTAGCGGCGCAGAAGCGGCGCGGTCTGTTCCTTCTTCCCTTCATGAATGAAATCGATGCGGCATTCGGGTGCGAGAAAGCGCATTTCGCCGCAGAACGCCTTGCACCGCTCCATGCGGGTCGGATGGCGTTCGGCGAGGTGGACGGCGATGTGGCGGTGGCGGTGACGGACGAGATGGCATGCGGCAAGTTCTCCGCCGCGGGTGTTGTCCGGCGAGAGGGTCACATCGGCGTTGCTTCTGGTCGAGAGAGTCACGGTGTACAGATCCGGATTGACCCGGCGCGCTTCATCGATGATGGCGTTGTCCGGCACCGAAAGGAACACGGCGACGTCGCAGACTGCCGCCGTATCGAGAAACTCCGTCCGTGCGGTGCGGTGGCAGGTCCGGCAGCAGTGAAAGCCCAGTTCCCGGATGTTGGCCAGCAGTTTCTCCCCATAGTGGGAAAGATAGGGATGATCGATGAAGTCGAAAAGCACTTTGAAGCGTTTCCCGCGCCGGTGGGTGAAGAAGCCGCAGCGGTTGAGCGCGTCGGTGACCCGTTCGCGTGTTTCCCGCCTGACTGCCGGATCGAGGTTGACCACCCGGTAGACCGTCATGGCGCTCACGCCCAGCTCCCGGGCGATTTCGCGAAAGTTGACGTTGAGACTCCCGGTTCTGCGTTCCATCGTCACCTCCGCGTGGTTTTTCCCTGCAGAATCTCTGCAAGCCGGGGAGAGAGGATTTCCCGGCTGTCGTCGTCGACCAGACTGAAACGGTTGCCGTCATTCGGCGTGCTCAGATAGTTCCAGGCGCACCAGGGAATGCCGTGTTCCTCCAGCAGGCCGATGAGGTCATTCATCCAGTTTTCCCGGTACTCCAGGCGGCAGTGGCGGATGGTGCCGAATTCGCCGCACCAGAGAGGTGTTTCCGGCCGTTGCCGCTGAAATTCGAATACCGGTTCCAGCAGGTGTTCGAGGTAGGCGCGGTCGATCCGGTCGAATCCGTCGTACCGGGCGGGGTTGCCGTCGACGAGTGCCCGGTATTCCCGATAGGGGGCGGCGTCGCCCGGATAGCACATCTTCCGGTTGTAGTAGAGCGGCCCCGGCTGAAGCACACCTTGTTGATGGGTGAATTCAAACGGTTCATAGCAGTGGAAGGTGCAGGCAACCGCCGGATCGTCAAATTGCGGCAGGGCTGAGAGCGTTTCCGGACTGTTCCAGCGGATGCTTCCGACGATGATCCGCCGTTCGGGATTGGCCCTGCGGATTGCCGCGACCGTCCGCTGCGCGAGGTTGTTCCACTGCTCCGGCGGCACGTCGCGTACTTCATTGAGCAGTTCGAAGGCGACGGAATCCGCCTGATGCCAGCGCCGTTCGATCTCCAGCCAGAGATTGATGAAGCGCTCCTGGAGCGCGGCGTCTTCCAGCAGGGTGACCGGTTCGGCGATGTCGCAGTAGTTGCCGATCGCCTTGTGGAGGTTCAGTACGGCGTTCAGTCGGTATTTCCGACACCAGCCTAGAAATTCGTCGATTTTCCGGAAGAGCGGTTCGCGCGGGACTCCCGGCGCGGATTCCAGCACGATCTGATCGAATCCGAGGCGGACGTGATCCATCCCCCACGAGGCGATTCTTCGGATATCCTCTTCGGTGATGTAGCTTTCGAAGTGCTCCATGTCGCCGACGGTGATGGGGTGGCGCCACGCTTCCGGGAGCACGTTGAAACGTTTGTAATTGGTCAGCCACCCGCCGATGCCCATGCCACGGCGAAACCCTGCAAAACGATCGATCTCTCTCATCGGAATTCCTTTCAGTTTCCGGTCTTTAACATAGAAGGAAAAACGCCGGTTTGCAATGGGAAAATCCGGAATAAAATGTGAAAGATGTCACATTCCCCTGTCGCACTCCGTGCTGTTTTGCCGCAAAGGTGAAAAAAACTTCTGGAAAGGGCTTGCAATTTTAAAAATTCTCTGCTATTAGTAACCGCGTCGAGCGGATTCACCCGGATTTTGCGCGGAGCTGTTTCAAATTCGGAGCCGGCGGAAAACGCCGAGCCGGGCGGTTCCGTGCCGCCCTTCTCCAGATATTGTCATCTTCGCCGGGAATCGGGGATATTTCGTTTTTCACGAGAAACAACAACGTTCAAACCTGGAAGGGGAATCTTATGACCAAGGCAACCGAGTGCAGAAATTTCGTCATTGCGGGCCATTCCGGCAGCGGAAAGAGCACCTTGTGCGAACTCATGCTCGTCAAGGGTGGTGTCATTCCGCGTGCCGGAAGCATCGATGCCGGGACCACCGTCTCCGACTTCATGGCCGAAGAGCAGGAGCGGCGGTCGAGCATCTATTCGACCTGCTTGAACTGCACCTGGAAAGGGAATCGGTTCTTCTTCGTGGATACTCCCGGATACGGCGAGTTCATCGGGCAGTACGCCGCCGCCGTACGCGCCGCCGACGCCGCATTGGTGGTGCTTGACGCCATCGACGGACCGCAGGTCGGTACCGCCCGGGCCTGGAAGATGTCCAAACAGCGCGGCATTCCCCGGTTCGGCCTGATCAACCGGCTGGACAAGGATCGCGCCGATTTTCGCGGCACGCTTGAAGAAATGCGCAAAAATCACGGTAAAAACGTCATCATTCCGCTCTACTGGCCGGTCGGGGAGGGGGCGAACTTCTCCCGGGTGGTCAACGTTCTCTTCGACAAGGAGATACCGGCGGAGATCGCCGATGACGTCGCCGAATGCCGCGGACTCTGGCTCGACGCCATCGCCGAAACCGACGACGACCTCATGATGCGCTACCTTGACGGGGAAGAACTTTCCGACGAGGAGATCCGCACCGGGCTTCGCAAGTCGATCAAGACGGGGCGCACCATTCCGGTTTTCGCCGGCAGTTCGGTCAAGGATATCGGCATTACCGAACTTATGGATGCGATCGTCGAGCTTTTCCCGACGCCGCTCAATTACGTCACCGTCGACGGTGCCAAGCGCAAGATCGCCGACGACACCGACGCAATCGGCGTGGTGTTCAAGAGCATCAATGACCCGTTCGTGGGGCAGCTCACCTTTGTTCGTACGGTTTCCGGCGTGTTCCGGGCGGATTCCGATATTTACAACCTCTCCCGGCCGGGGGGCAAGGAGCGTTTCGGCACGCTCTTCTTCATGAACGGCAAGAGTCAGGTCAACACCACGGAGGCCGGGCCGGGATCGATCTTTGCAATTGCCAAGCTCAAGGACACCCATATCGGCGACACTGTTTCGAACAGTCAGGGCGAACATGTCCTCCCGGGAATCGTCTTCCCTGAACCGGTCATGTCCTACGCAGTTTCCGCCGCCAAGTCGGGTGAGGATGAAAAGATCACGGCTGGACTTCACAAGATCATCGAATGCATTCCGACGGTCCGGCTCGGGCGCGACGACGAAACCCATGAACTGCTCCTCTCCGGCATGGGTGACCAGCAGCTTGCGATCGTCTCGAAACGGCTCAAGGATCAGTTTAAGGTCGAGGCGGTTCTTTCCACTCCGAAGATTCCCTACCGTGAGACGATTACCGCCAACGGTGAAGGACACTATCGTCACAAGAAGCAGACCGGAGGCGCCGGCCAGTTCGCCGAGGTCTACCTGCGGATCTCGCCGGCACCCGAATATGAATTCGTCAACGAGGTGGTCGGCGGAACCATTCCCAAGAACTTCATTCCCGCCGTGGAGAAGGGGGTCGCCGAAATGATGGACCGCGGGCCGCTGGTCGGCTGCCATGTCGAAGGGGTCCGGGTGGCGGTCTACGACGGCAAATATCACCCGGTCGATTCCAATGAAATGGCGTTCAAGATTGCGGCCAGAATGGCCTTCCGCGAGGCGATGAATCAGGCGAAACCGGTTCTGCTGGAACCGGTGATGCGGGTTGAAGTGCACATTCCGCACGCCTACACCGGCGACATCACCGGGGACCTCAACCACAAGCGAGGCCGCATTCTCGGCATGGATATGGAAGAGGGCATGGAGGTGGTTCAGGCGGAAGTTCCGCTCGCGGAGATGCACAAGTACGCCACCGAACTGCGCAGTATGACCCAGGGGCGCGGCTCGTTTGAAATGCGGTTTGTCCGCTACGAACAGGTGCCGGCCAACGTCGCCGCCGAGGTGATCGCGAAGCATCAGCAGGAGACTGAGGCGGAATAACTCTCTGCGGAAACAGATCGGGACCGTTTTCCGAAGTTGGAAAACGGTCCCGTTTTTTCTGCCGGCGGCAGGGAGGGGGGATGCCCCGCTCTCCCCTCGCGTGCTGCCGGATCAGCGTTCGCGGTGGTCGATAACCCGGCGGGCCTTGCCTTCGCTCCGCTGAATGGTGTTGGGTGCCACGAGTTTGACGCGGACCCGGATGCCGATCAGTCCTTCGACCGCCGCGGTCAGGCGGTGCTGCAGGTCCTCCATGGAACGCACTTTATCGGAGAAGAGCTCCTCGTTGATTTCGACGTCCACTTCAATGTTGTCGAGACCGTTTTCGGTGTAGAGGATGATGTTGTAATGCGGCATCGTCCCCTCAATCGAAAGGAGCGCAGTTTCGATCTGCGACGGAAAGACGTTGACGCCGCGGATGATGAACATGTCATCGCTGCGGGAGCTGATCCGTTCGATCCGGCGCAGCGTGCGGCCGCATTCGCACGGCTCGGCGATGATCCGGGTGAGATCGCGGGTGCGGTAGCGGATCATCGGCATGGCGACCTTGGTCAACGTGGTGAGCACCAGTTCGCCGAATTCGCCGTCGGGGAGCACTTCGCCGGTTTCCGGATTGATGATTTCCGGGTAGAAATGGTCTTCGAAGATGTGCATCCCCTTCTGGCAGCGGCATTCGATGCCGACGCCGGGGCCGATGATCTCGGAGAGTCCGTAAATGTCATAGGCTTTGATGCCGGAGGCGGCTTCGATCCGTTTGCGCATCTCCTCCGTCCACGGTTCTGCGCCGAAGAGGCCCGCCTTGATCGGGAGCTTGCGCATGTCGATGCCTTCCGCGGCGGCCTGCTCGATCATGAAGTTGAAGTAGGAGGGGGTGCAGCAGATGGCGGTGGTGCCGAAGTCGCGCATGAGCATGATCTGCCGTTTGGTATTGCCGCCGGAGGTTGGAACCACCGTCGCGCCGAGTGCCTCCGCGCCGTAGTGTGCGCCGAGTCCGCCGGTGAACAGACCGTAGCCGTAGGAGACCTGAATGACGTCGGTGCGGTTGAGCCCGCAGCTGGCCATGGCGCGCTTGACCACCTCCATCCAGACTTCGAGGTCGGAACGGGTGTAGCCGACGACGATCGGTTTCCCGGTTGTGCCGCTGGAGGCGTGGAGCCGGACTACTTCCGACATCGGGACTGCGAACAGGCCGAAGGGATAGGTGTCACGCAGGTCGGCTTTGACCATGAAGGGCAGTTTGGCGATATCGGCGAGGGACCGGACGTCGGCGGGAACGAGTTTGCGCTCTTCCATCCGTCGGCGGAAGAGTTCGACATGATCGTAAGAATGTTGAACCACTTTGCGAAGCCGTTCCAGCTGGAGTTCGCGCAGATAGTCCTGCCGTACGAAATCCAGGGCGCTCAGATCATCATTCAAATAAAGCGAACCCATTTCAAAATCCTCATAATAAAGTTAATCAAAAAATATACACCCGCTTGCGGAAAAGCTCAAGTCCCTGATGTGAGATTTTCCCGCTCTTTCCTGCCGGCAGGCCGGAGAAATCGCAGGGGAAGTGGTGCGCGGCGCGGGAATCGAACCCGCAAGCCTTGCGGCGCAGGAACCTAAATCCTGTGCGTTTGCCAATTTCGCCAGCCGCGCAGCGGAGAAAGTTTCCGTACTATACCGCCGGAAACGGAAAAATCAATTCCGGGATGCGGATTTTTCACTCTCTGCTTTGGTCTCCGGCAGCTTCACCGGCGGCACATCGAATGCTCCGGTGAGTTCCGTGCCGTGGCGGTAGGCCCAGATTACGCTCATGAGGGCGATGAAGCCGCCGACTAAATAGGCGCAGTCGAGGTTCAGACCGAAGCCGACCGGGCCGCCGTGCGCCGGGCTGATCCAGAGGATGTAGGTTGCCACAATGAAGGTCATGAATGCCCCGGGTACCGCGGTGACCCAGCCCGGTTTCCGGCGCGAAACCAGCCAGACGGTGACTGCGGTCAGCGTACAGGAGGCGAGCACCTGATTGCCCCAGGCAAAATAGTTCCAGAGCTGGTTGAATGTTTTGGCACTCTGGTTCGACCACCAGAGCAATCCGGAGACGATGGCAATCAGCGGCAGGCAGAGCATAATCCGGTTGCGGATCGATTTTTGATCGACGCCGACGATCTCCGCCAGGCTGAGCCGCATGCTGCGCATGGCGGTATCTCCCGAGGTGATGGCGAGGATGATGACGCTGATGACGGTGATCGCTCCGACGCCGCGCCCGAGGAAGTGGGTGGTGATTTCCGTGAGGACGTTGGTCGGATTCTCCGCCATCATCTGCGGGAAGAGGTTGTAGATCGCCAGCCCGGCGGCGGCCCAGATCATGCCGATGACCCCCTCGACCACCATCATGCCGTAGAAGCTCGACCGCGCCTGCTTTTCATGCTTCATGGTTCGCGCGATGATCGGCGACTGTGTGGCATGGAATCCGGAGAGGATGCCACAGGCGATGGTGACAAAGAGCATCGGCAGGATCGGCATGTTGTTCTCCGGGGTGAACATCGCGGCCTTGAAGGCGGCGCTCTCTTCCAGCAGGGCGGGATTGCCGATCGCCTCATACATCAGCACGCCGAAGATCGCCAGTGTGCCGAGGATCAGCATGGCGCCGAAGAGCGGATAAACCGAGCCGATGATCTTGTCCACCGGGAAGAGGGTTGCGGCGATGTAGTAGAGAAAAATGCAGAGAACCGCGGTCCAGAAGAGCGCGTCCGAAGGCCAGAAGCCGTCGATCAGCCGGGCTGGAATGTTGATGAAGACTGCAACCACCAGCAGAAGCAGAAAGATCATGAAGAGTGAAAAGATGAAATAGAAGGTCTTTCCGGTGGTCATCCGGATGAGGGCGGGCAGATTGGCGCCGTCGTGGCGCAGTGACATCATGCCGGCGGTGAAGTCGTGAACCGCGCCGCCGATGATGTTGCCGATCGGGATGATGACGAAGGCGATCACGCCGAACTTGATTCCGAGAATGACGCCGATCACCGGACCGACGCCGGCGATGTTGAGCAGCTGGATGAGCATGTTCTTCCAGTGGGGCAGTTCGACATAATCGACGCCATCAGCGCGGGTTTTCGCCGGAGTGGGGCGGTCGTCCGGCTCCAGGATGTTCTCGATGAATTTCCCGTACGTGCAATACCCGACGATCAGAATCGCCAGCCCCAGAAGAAACAGCAACATGATTACCTTCCCCGATGAGTTGATTTGTTCCATACCGGTAACAGATTAATATACATCAGCGGGGAAAGAATTGCAACTTTTTTTTCGCGGAAGAGTTCTCAGCAGCAGGGCTCCTGCGGCACCAGCCGGACCCCTTCCGGCAGGCGGATTTCCGGCGCTTTGCCCGCTTCCTGTTCGATCGTGACCGGGCCGCGGGGCGTCGGTATGCCTATGCGCATCCATTGCAGCCCGGCAAGCCGGGGGGTGACCGAGAGTTCGCCGCCGCCCGGCGACAGGAAACGGACGCCGGAGAGAGTCTCGCTCAGCCAGAAGCAGGGCGCGGAGGCCCAGCCGTGGCAGAGACTGTGGCGCAGCCCCTTGTAGCAATAGTTGCCGTAATCCGCATGAAGGTCGCGCACTCCGGGCGGGGGCAGTTCGTCGATACGGCCGGAGTTCTCCAGCCAGTCGAGGTTGAAATCCTCCCAGAAGGTGGTGGCGCCGCGGTCGATCATCGCGCCCCAGTAAGAGCGGATCAGTTGAACTCCTTCCTCGATTTTGTCCAGTTGGGCCATGGCGTCGAGCACGAAGGCTCCGCCGAAGGTGCTGATGTTTTTCCCGGGGGAGGAGAGGAGGGTTTCGCTCCGGTCGGCGATTCCGCCGAGGATCTGGAGGGCGGCGGCGGTTTTGTTTCCCGTGCATTCGGGGCGATGGTTTGAAAGCCGGGTGATGGTGGTGCGGCAGAGTTCCAGAAGCTGTCCGTCTCCGAGGGCGGCGGCGAGTTCGGCTCCCCGGCGGAAGGCGAACGCCATCAGCCCCTGCAGACCGGCGTGCTTGGCGACGTCGTCGTCGTTGCTCGGCCAGTCGAGAAACCGCCGTCCCGGAAGGTGTTCTGCGCCGGCTTCATCGATATAGGAGGCGAACTGTTTCGCGAGATTGCGGAGGTAGGAGTGCTGTTCCTTCAGGTAATCCAGTCTGCCGGAGACGCGGAAGTATTCGCTCTGGCAGACAATCCACCAGAGTGAGTAGCTGGTGATGTTGTTCATCGTCGCGGGCAGGGGGGTGTCGTCGCGGACATAATCGAGGCTCCGGGGGAGGATTTCGTGGCAGCCATAGGCGGCGATTACGCTCTTGAGTTCGGGATAGAGGTCGCCCATCCAGACCAGCCGGTCTCGCTTGACTCCGTCGAAGAGGTAGTTGCCCATGCAGAGTCGCACCGTGCGTCGTGCGGTCTCCCAGATCAGATTGAGGCGCGGATCGCTGCATTCGAAGGAACCGCACTCTTCTGCCGGGCATTCGAGTGAGACGGCGAGAATGTTCTGGAGCGTGAGCGGTTCGAGCGCGTCGATGCGGAGGAAGCGGAACCCGGTCGTGCCGTATTCAAAAGTCCCCAGCGCGGGAAGCTGCAGTTCGGTGTCGTGGATGGCGTGGGTCTGGTCCGGGCTCCCCATCGCCTCCGACGCGGACTCTCCGAACCGCAACCGGCAGCGTCCGGCCGACCGGGTGACGATTGCCGCGCCGCCGGCGAGTTCGCAGCCGAAGTCGAGCAGGAGAGCGCTTCCTGCGGGGAGCTGGATGTCATGATCCGCTCGAAACGAACACTGGCACTGCTCTCTGCCGATCAACCGACTGCCGTCGCAGCCGGAACTCCACACAATACGGCGGACGGGCTGATAACTCTTGCGGTACTGAAATGAATTCATTTTCTCTGCCTTTGAACGAATTGTTGCCGGGGGCTGAACATCTTCGGAGGAATTTCGGCCCGCTCTTCCGTCACTATACCGGATTTTCAGTTTTTTTCCATGAACTTTATCACAAAAAACAGGAGAAAATCACCGGAATATCGTCTGGAATCTCACTGAAAACGGCGCATTTGAGCAGACGGCCGACGCAGAACCTGGTGTTTCTGCAGGCGTCTCCCCCGAGTCTTTTTCTGCGTTGCGGTGATGCCGCCAACCCCGGCGAAACATTGCGTTTTCGGAGCGTCCCGCCCGTTTCACTCTGAAAAAATGGAAAAATCCTGCGAATTGTCATTGATTTTTCTCCGGAATGCGGTATGCTATAAAAAACGCAATCGGCAAAGACATCAGGAACCACAGCATACTGCGAAACCCATAGGGAAACCATCACAGGTCGGATTATGGAGCGATTCAGGGAGCTGTACCGTTTTGTCAAACCGTATCGCGGACTGCTGGGAGTAAGCATTATCTTCCACATGTGCAGCACCGGTCTCGGGCTGCTGATGCCGCTGGTTCTCAAGGTCATCATCGACAAAGCGCTCGGTGGAGCCGATCACAGTCTTCTCTTCGTGCTGCTCGGCGGGGTGATCCTGCTCTACTGGGTGCGGGCGTTCTTCTTTTACGCGAGCAACTATTTCACCAACTATCCGGTGCAGCGGATGCTCTTCGATCTGCGGGTCAAGCTTTTCAAGCATCTGCAGAGTCTGTCGCTGCGTTTCTACCAGGAATATCGGACGGGGAAACTGATTTCCAACATCCTGACCGACGTGGCGGCACTTCAGGCGATGATTTCGACGGTGATCGTCGGAATGGCCTCCAATCTTTTTTCTCTGCTTTTCGTAAGCGTCATGCTGATCGTGCTCAGCCCGAAGCTGTCGCTGATCTGTGCGGTGATGCTGCCGGTGGTGTACTTCGTGTTTTCCCGGTTTCGGCGTTCGCTGCGCCGCCGTTCGATGATGTTGCGCGAACACATGTCGGAAGTCTCGGCGAACCTCGCGGAAGTCATCAACGGCATCAAGGTGGTGAAATCCTTCGGCAAGGAGCGTTCCGAGAACCGGAACTTCATGGAGAAACTCAAACCGACGTTCGACATGTCGCTCAATCTCTCCATGCGGAGCATCACCCTGTCGATTGTGATGGATCAGCTCATGATCTACAGTCTGGTTTCGGTGCTCGGGTTCGGCGGCTACATGGTCTCGGAAGGGGAGATGACGGTCGGTGAACTGGTGGCATTTTACACCTATATGCAGATGTTCTTCGGTCCGGTGGCCGCGTTGACCAACTTTGCTCCGGCGATCAGCGAAGGGAGCGTCAGTGCCGAACGTCTGCTCAATCTGATGGATGCCGTTCCGGAGATCAAGGAGCGTGAACACAGCGTTCATCTTCAGCACTCCGACGGTTACGTGGTGTTTGACCGGGTGGGGTTTCAGTATGCGCCGAACCGTCCGGTGCTGGACTCCTTTTCTCTGGATATCGAACCGGGGCGGAAGGTGGCGCTGGTCGGGCCCTCCGGATCCGGGAAATCGACGGTGGCGAGTCTGTTGATGCGTTTCTTCGACGTCAGCCGGGGGCGGATCCTGCTCGACGGAATCGATATCCGCGATCTCTCCACGGAGTCTCTGCGCCGCCATATCGGCATTGTGCTGCAGGAGTCCTTTCTGTTCAGCGGTACGATTGAAGAGAATATCCGCTACGGCAAGCCGGACGCCTCCTTCGAAGAGGTGGTGGAAGCCGCGAAAATGGCCAATGCTTACGAATTCATCCGTGAGCTGCCCAACGGATTCCGGACCGAGGTGGGGGAGAACGGCGTTTCGCTTTCCGGCGGTCAGAAGCAGCGACTGGCCATCGCCCGTACAGTACTTCACAATCCGGCCGTACTGATCCTTGACGAAGCGACCAGTGCGCTGGATACGATTTCCGAATCTGTGGTGCAGCAGGCGCTGGACAAACTGATGGAAAACCGTACGACGATCATCATCGCCCATCGGCTTTCGACGGTGCGCAACGCCGACTGCATCGTGGTGCTCAAGGACGGGCGGATCGCTCAGATGGGCCGTCACGAGCAGCTTCTGCTTCAGGATGGCCCCTACCGCAGTCTCTATGCGATGCAGCTCAAGGAGCAGAAGGAGCATGATTCGCCCAGCTATGAGGCGGGCCGGTTCGGAACACTCCGCGGAAGCGCGGGGAAGGAGGCAACCTCATGACGGTACCGGTTCACAAGTCCGGATTTCGCTGGACGCTGCATCTTTTTGCCGTGGTCGGTTTCTGTCTGTTGGTGCTGATTCTCGGCGGAGTGGTGGCGCTTTTCGTGGTCGAGATTGAGGATGTGATCTACGCCGACGGGAAGATTGTTTCCGAGTTGCCGTTCGACATCATCAGCCACGTGGACGGGCGGGTGATCCGGCTCAATTTCGAAGAAGGCGCCGATGTCAGGGCTGGAGAGGTGATTGCGCAGATCGATTCGATGCAGTACGAAGAGGAGTACGTCGCCATCGAGTCGGCGATCCGGGAGTATGAGGCCGAGCGAGACGTCAAGGCAGCGGAGCTCGCTGCGCTGGAAAGCAATCCGCTGCCGAAGGAGCTCTGGTATGCGGAGACCAATTTGCGGGAGACTGAAGAGCGTGCCAAACGAACCGGAGCACGTCTGATTCGGCTTCAGCGGTTGCGTTCGACCAACGCCATTTCACAGAAGGAGTTCGAAGATACCGAGATCGAAAACATCAAAACGCAGGCGGAGGTCGCCCGGGCCCGGGAAAATTTCGAAAAGGTGAAGTCGGGCCTGGGGGAGAAGAACATCGAAAAGGCGCGCCGCGACATTGCACTGGTGCAGGCGAAGATCGATGGTCGTCGTGCGGCACTGAAGCTGGCTGCCCGTCATCTGGATGATTGCCGGATTGTGGCTCCGTCGGACGGGCGCCTGGTCAGCATCCCCTGCAAGTTCACCATGTATGTGGAAAAGGGAAAAGTCGTGGCGAAAATGTCCTCCGGGAAAGAGATTCATGGACTTGCCTACGTCAATGAAGGGGTGGTGCGGAAGGTCCGCCCCGGTCAGAAGGTGCGCATTTCCAGCGGCGTCTTCAACCGGCTGGAATTCGGCAGCTTCGAAGGCACGGTCGAACGGGTGTACGATACCCCGGAAGAGGGACAGAATGCCGCCGGGACCAAATATCCTGTCGAGATCCGCATCGAGCCGCGCGGTCGTAAACTCAAACTTGGCTCCACTGCAGAGTTTGCGATCGTCGCAGGTCGTGAACCGGTAATCTACTCTTTCCTCGGCATGTCCCGCGAAGATTTCCAGCGCCGCCGCGCCGAGCGTGAGGCGTTGAAGAAGAAGCTCTGAATCGGACCGTTTCCCCCGCGTGTGCCCCGCCGGGAATGGTTCTGGATTCGCGGCCGGAGCGGTCTGCAGTTCAGCGGTAGAGGGAGTTGCCGGCGGCGTCGATCGCGACCACCAGCGGGAGGTTCTCCACCTTCAGCCGGTAGATCGCCTCCGGGCCGAGCTCGGGAAACGCGACGATTGAACAGCTGCGGATGCATCGGGCGATCAGTGCGCCCGCGCCGCCCGTCGCTGCGAAGTAAACCGCGCCGTACCGCTTCATTGCTTCCACGACCGCCGTCGAACGGTTCCCCTTTCCGATCATGCCGCGCAGCCCGCACTCGGCGATCAGCCGGGGCGAATAGGCATCCATCCGACCGCTGGTGGTGGGACCGGCGCTGCCGATCACCCGCCCTGGCGGAGCGGGACAGGGGCCGACGAAATAGAGTGTCTGCCCATTCAGCTCGACCGGGAGTGGCGCCCCCTGGTCGAGCAGGGCGACCAGCCGGCGGTGCGCAGCGTCCCGGCCGGTCCAGATGACGCCGGAGAGGTGGACCCGGTCTCCGCAGTGGAGTGAGCGAACCTGTTCTTCGGTGAATGGCGTGGAAAGAGAAATGGTGTTCATAACGTCACCTCCGCATGTCTTGCCGCGTGGCAGTTCAGATTGAGCGCCACCGGCATGCTGGCAATGTGGCAGGGATGAAAATCGATGTGAACCGCGAGGCTGGTGATGTCGCCGCCCAGCCCCTGGGGACCGACGCCGGTGGCGTTGATCTTTTCAAGGATCTCCTGCTCGAGAGCCGCGTAACGCGGATCCGGATTGGGTTGACCGAGCGGGCGCAGCAGAGCACGTTTGGCCAGCAGGGCCGCTTTCTCCATGGTGCCGCCGATTCCGACGCCGACAATGGTGGGGGGACAGGGGTTTCCTCCCGCATTCCGGACGGTTTCGACGACGAAGTTGACGACTCCCGTCTTGCCGTCCGACGGTTTGAGCATCCGCACGGCGCTCATATTTTCCGAACCGCCGCCCTTGGGAGCGAGGATGATTCGCAGCTGGTCGCCCGGCACCAGTTCCAGATGGATTACCGGAGGTGTGTTGTCCGTGGTGTTCTTCCGGTCGAAAAGCGGATCGTTGACGATCGATTTGCGCAGGTAGTGTTCCCCGTAGCCGCGGCGGGTGCCTTCGGTGAGCGCTTCGGTAAGCGTACCGCGGTCGAGGCGCACCGCATCACCGAGTTCGATGAAGAAGACGGCGAATCCGGTGTCCTGACAGAGCGGCATCCGTTCCTCGCGGGCGATACGTGCGTTTTCCAGATACTGGTCGAAAAAGTCTCGCGCGGTTTCGCCGCGTTCTTTCTCCCGACCGGACTGGAGAGCCTTCAAAACATCGGCCGGCAGGTCGCAGGCGGCCTTGCCGCAGAGGTCCGCCACCGCGTCGGCGACGGCGTCGAAAGAGAGAATTCGAATGGGATTCATGATGGTGATGCGCCTCACATTACAACTTCACATAATGTTTCTGGATTTCCGGAGTGCGTTCGGCAATGTTGGAGAGGTGGTCGCCGATCTTGGCGAGTTCCCCGAGCATTTCGATGAAGATGACGCCGTTGGCCATCGTGCAGTTTCCCTTGCGCAGCCGATCAATGTGGGCCGATTCGAACTTGTCGGCCATCTTGTTGATTTTGCGTTCATCCTTGAGGGCGAATTTAACCATTTCCGGATTGTCGCTGCCGAGGGCGGCGATGACGTTCTTCGCCTGGTCGTTGAGGACTTCCCACATTTTGCGGAGGTCTTTTTTCCCGGCTTCGGAGAGTTTCTTGTCATTTTTGATCAGTCGGGCGGCAAGTTGAAGGATCAGTTCGGTATGGTCGGCAATGCGCTCGGCGTCGTTGGTGCAGTGCATCAGCAGGGGAACGAGTTCAGACTGCGGCTCGGTAAGCTGTTTGCGGGTGATCTGCACGAGATAGGCGGTGACGTCGGCCTGCATGGCGTCGATGCGCTCCTCGGCGGCGGCGAGAGCTTCGCAGCGTTCCTTATCCGAAACGGCAGGAAGAAACTGTTTGTTGACCGCTTCATCGACCATCGCCCAGGCGTCCTTGACCATCTTGCGGATGGCGCTGACGGTCTGCTTGAGGGCGATGGAGGGGGTGTTCAGCAGGCCGGGTTCAAGAATTTTGATCTTGATCTTGGAATCTTGCGGGAGCGGCAGCAGCCAGTTGCACAGCGCGGCGAATTGCTTCAGGAATGGCAGCAGCACGATGACCACCGTGACGTTGAAGAAGGTGTGCGCCATGGCGATATGACGCTCGACGTTCTGCGGAATCGCCGCGAACACATCTCCCGGGGTGATGGCGTTGATGAAATAGAGAAATACCGGTATCCGTTCCGGACCGTAGGGAACGTAGAAGAGGATCAGCATCAACAACACGCCGAAGACGTTGAACAGGGTATGGGCGAGCGCCGCCTGCTTGGCCACCCGGTTGGCGGCGGCAGCCGCCAGCATGGCGGTGATGGTCGTGCCGATGTTGGTGCCCAGCAGCAGGGGAACCGCGGTGTAGAAGTTGATGAGTCCGCTTCCCGCCAGCGCGAGGACGATACCCATCGCGGCGGAGCTGGACTGAATCAGAACCGTTGCCGCGATGCCGATGCCGATTGCGCCCAGCACCGCGCCGAGAGGCATCCAGTTGCCCGGTTCGGCGGGCATGCAGTCAAATGCCTTGAAGAACTCCTTGAAACTTGGAAAGTCTCCGAGAACCCGCAATTCATCGCTCATCATGGTCATACCGAAGAAGAGCAGTCCGAATCCGAGGAGGGTTTCCCCCCATCCATTGATTTCTCGTTTTTTCGAGAGGGTGATGAGAAATCCGAGAGTGATTGCCGGGAGTGCGAGTCCGGAGAGATTGAAGGAGATGATCTGGGCTGTGACCGTCGTCCCCACGTTGGCGCCGAAGATGATGCCGATCGCCTGAGTGAGGGTGAGCAGTCCGGCGTTGATGAAGCCGATCACCATGACGGTGGTGGCGCTGGAGGACTGGATCACCGCTGTGACCAGGGTTCCAGCCAGCACGGCGACGATGCCGTTCCGGGCGAAGAACTGGAGGATTTTCTTCATGTTCTCGCCGGCGACTTTCTGAATGCCGTCGCCCATGAGTTTCATGCCGAAGATGAAGAGGGTGAGTCCGCCGAGCACTGCGATGACGACGGCCCAGAGATTGAAGCCGAGCAGCTTGATGGTTTTGCTCCGGATGAGGAACCCGGCGTCCGGATCGACCACTTCGATGCCGACCTGATAGATGCCGGTTTTCTGACCGAGTTTGACGCTGGTTTTGGCGACTCCCTTCTCATCGGTGATGACGGTCGGCGAGAGAATGGAGGCGTTGCTGGTCGCCCCTTCGCTGGTGGCGAGCAGTTTGAAGTTGACCGGAACTCCGGCGGCTGGTTTGTCATCTTTCTGCAGTCTGACCTCGACGGAGTTGTCGCCGACTGTTCCGGTGCGGTACTCCTCTTCGTCTCCTTTGATCTGCATGCCGGAGATCAGACGGAGCGTGATGCTTTTGCTTTCGAACCCCACCGGAATAATTTTGAGGTACTGATCTCCGGTTTTGCGTCCGGCGCGGACTTTCGTTGCGGCCAGACCGCCGGCGTCGCTGATCGTTTCCGCAGGGAGGACGGCGAGGTCGGAGCCGTCGACCGGCACGAAGAGCACCCGGACTCCTTCGACCGGGGCGCGGCTGCCTTTGCCTCCGAGCAGGCCGGGCACCTGCGGCCCGAGCAGTTCGACCCGGATTTCCCGGGGGAATTCGCGACCGGGGAGGGCGCATTGTTCATCTCCCTGCATGACGCGGATCAGATCGACGGAGCGTGCTCTGCCGTCGGAGCAGCCGGAGAGCAGAGCGATGAAGGGCAGCAGCAGTAGGGCGGCGACGCCGGCGAAGCGGTGGCGAAACGGCATAGTAAAACCTGCGTTGGAATTGATGTTGTGGATCCTTTTTTGCGCCCGGACAATTTTCAACCGGGCTGTCACTTTCTATAAATATAGTGCCGAATTGGAATCTTCTCAAGCCTTTTCACGAAGTTTAAGCAGAGAAATTCTTGCAAAAAGCGCTAAGAAGTGCTATCGTTTATCAATGGTAATGAAGCCGTGTCGCAGTGAGGCGGTTCCCCGGTTGTGGAAATCCGGTGTTCCGGCAGACTGCCGGTTGTTGGCGAGAAGGTGGGAAAACGTTCCCGGCGGACGGGGCGATGAGGAGAGAAATGCAGTTGGAGACGACGGCGGAGAAGGAGTTGCGGCGAGGATGTCCGGTTCTGGCGGAAAGCCGCAGGTTTCTGGTGAAACTTGCGGAGAATGCGGCGGAGCTGGAGCAGGCGTTTCGACTTCGGTATGATGTGTTCAAACTGGAGCAGGGGCGGATGGCTTCTCTGGCGAGCCGGATCGATCGTGACGAGTTCGACGACTATTGCTCTCACCTTCTGGTGGTGGATCGCGATTCCGGCCGGGTGGTGGGAACTTATCGGATGCAGTTCGGTACAACTGCGCTGGCCGGGCGGGGTTTTTACTCCGAGCAGGAGTATGAGATCACCGGACTCCGGGAGCTGGCGTCCAGGGTGCTGGAGGTGGGGCGTTCGTGCGTGGATCCCTCCTTTCGTTCCGGGGCGGTGGTTGCCATGCTCTGGGAAGGGATTGCGGAAGCTCACCGGCGGGCGGGATTCCGTTACATGCTCGGCTGCGTCAGTCTGGAACATACCAACGGTGCGATCGGCTGGGCGCTCTATGAGGAACTGCGGCGTGCCGGGCAGCTTACGACGGCGATCTCCGCTCTGCCGAGGCCGGAATTCGAGCTGGCGCGTCCGTCGGAGCGGGAAATCGCTGCGGTGAATCTGCGAGGAGAAATTCCTCCACTGTTCAAGGGATATCTCCGGATCGGCGCAAAAGTTGCCGGTGTGCCGGTGCTGGATCGCGAATTCGGTTCGATCGACTATCTGATCTGGTTTGATTTCACCGAATTGCCGGATAAATATGTAAAACATTTCAACGTGTGAGAGTCGGGAACTCATGGCATTGATTCGACGGCTGGTGCGGGCGCTGCTGCTTTTTTGCTGGTTTCTCATCCTGACGATCTGGGTGGCTCTGATCAACCGGAAAAAGGGGTGGGACGGTGTGGCGAAAGCGGCGGCCTGGACTCGGCTCTGGGCCCGTGGCAGCGCGCGGATTGCCGGTCATCGAATCACCGTGTACGGGGACCCGGAGGCGTTTGAAGGCGGTTTGATTGTCGGCAACCACCAGGGATACCTTGACATTGTGGCGCATGCGTCGATTTTCCGAATACGTTTCGCGCCGAAAAAGGAGATTCGTTCCTGGCCGTTTCTCGGATTTATGATCAGCTTGAACCGTCCGGTCTGGATCGACCGGAAATCCCGGCAGAAATCGAAAGAGACGGCTGAAGAGATGGTGGCGACCATGCAGAACGGCATTGCGATGCTGGTCTATCCGGAAGGAACCAGTACCGACGGGCAGCATGGACTGCTGCCGTTCAAATCGACGCCGTTTGAGGCTGCTGCGGAACTCTCGTTGCCGATTCAGCCGACCTTGCTTTTTTACGAAGGGGTGCCGAAGCAGACGGAGCCGCTCGCCTGGTATGGTGACCAGAAGCTGCTGCCGCATGTCTGGCGCATTCTCGGTTTGAAGGAGATTCGGATGCGGGTTTACGTTCTGCCGGTGGTGTATCCGAAATCGGGCGAGAACCGCAAGGAGCTGGCGCTTCGCGTACACGATCTGATGGAAAAAGAGTATTGGAGGGTCAAAGACGATGTCTAGGATCGAAAAGCTTTACCGCGGTACGCTGTCCGCCTGGGGAATGCTGATCGACTTTCCGTTGCCGGAATATTTTCGCCGGCAGCTCGGGCGTGGGGCGGATTCTCTCTCTACCGCATGCGGATTTCCTCTGGTCGGTGTGGCGGTGGGAATCCTGCTGGCGATTGCCGCCGGATTTTGTTCCGTGGTGTTCAATCCGGTGGGCGGGGGCATCGTTTTCGCATTGCTGGCGGCGGCATTTCTGGAGTTCAAGGATTCTGGGCGGGGCGCCGCGCTGCTCGGGTCGTTCCTTCTGCTTCGGCAGCGGGGAGTGCCGGCGGCTGAAGCGCTGCCGCGACTCAATTCCGATCTCGTCGGGCTGAATAATGTGATGGCCGGGCTCTTCCTGGGGATTCTGGAAGCGTTGAAACTCTCTTTTTTGTTTCTGCTCTGCTTTTTTCAGGCGAAGCTGTGGATTGTCGCGGTGCTTTCCGGCGCATTTTTCGTGCAGGCGTTTCTGGCGATGCAACCGTCTGCGGACGGTGCTCCGCCATTGCTTCCGGTCGCGCCGGAGAACCGGATGCGGCTGTGGCGTCTCTGGCTCGTGCTCTATGTGTTGCTGATGCTTGCCTTTCCCGTCGGCATGATCGGCGCGGCGGCCGTGGTCTATTTCTGCGCGACAGGCCTGGCCAGGTATTTCGAAAAGAATTGCGGCGGAGTTACTTCCGATCTGATTACGCTGTCCGGAGCCGTGACCGAATTTCTGCTGCTGCTGGTCGGCATCCTGCTCGCGCTGCATCTGCCAGCCTGACTCAGGCCTTAGGGCGACTGTCGGAAGGCTGCGCGGTGGAGATGGCGGGCGGCATCCTGCGAAATATCTTCCGTTCCGGATCGATTGCATCGAAGATTGCGATTAAAATCAGTACCGGCAAGAGACAAAGCAGCCAGCAGGCGTTTCCGAAGAGATGGAGCAGGGTGGTGATTCCGAGGAGCAGCGCGGCCCGGCGGCGTCCGCGCACCGCCAGGAGGGCAACTCCGGCTGCGGCGAGCAGCAGCATAATGGTTTCCGGCCAGTGGAAGCCGTTGCGGCGCAGAATCATCCGTAACGGTTCCTCCAGGTAAAAACTCCAGTTTCCCGCCGAGAGGTTGCTTGGGGCGACAAACCATCCTGCGATGACCGCCGCAGTGCCGGCGGCGTCCGGCAGCCGGAAGTTCTTCCAGATTCCCGAGGCGGCGACGGCGAGGCAGAGTGCGGGAAATGCGGTCAGAATGAAGCGGACCGGGTCATCGGTGCCGTGACTGTAGGCGAAAAAGAAGAGCGTGACCGGCATGATCCAGAGGAGCAGTTCCAGGCGCAGTTTCCGGTCATGCATCAGCAGGAGCGAGAGGAGTGCGAGGCTCCAGAGCGTGCTGTTGGCGCTGATGTAGAAGATGCTGGTCAGCTCGACGAAAATCCAGGCGAGATAGGTGTGTGAGCCTTCCGCGTAATTGGTATAGGAGAAACGCAACGGATTGCCGAACCCATGTAGATTCACCAGCAGCTGAGGGAAAAAGCCGACCAGGAAAGCGGTGAATCCTGCCGCCAGCGCGGCGGGGAGCATGGCTCGGGTGAAATAGTCCCGCCGGTGGAAGAATGCCACGGCGGCGAAGGCCGGCAGAAAAAGGATGTTGTTGATGCGGAAGAGGCAGGCGATTGCGAAGAGAAACGCGGAGAGCGCTGCGCTTTTCCATGAAACCGGCAGATAGAGCAGTGCGGTCATGGCGAGGAGCACGGTAAAGGTGGACGGGGTGTCGCTCATGGCGTTGAAGCCGCAGCCGATCAGGTTGATGTAGTGTTGATAGGTGAACCCGGTGCTGGGCATGCCGAGCCAGGATTGAAATTCCCTGTGCACGAAATCCGGCTGATGGTGACACAGGAAGGGAAGAACCGCCCAGAGCAACATGGCCCCGAAGGCGATCCGGGAGCTGCCGGTGAGCCGCCTGCCGATCAGGAAGCCGAGCCCGAGCGAGAGCGGCGCGAGAAGGAATCCCTCCACCCGGCAGAGCGGCAAAAGAATGTCGGTGAGGTTGCGGGTGCCGGAAAGGAGTTCAAACGGCAGATAGAAGAGGCTGGTGCCGATCGTAAAGTGCCAGCGCCGAGAGAAATCGCCCGCGAGAAAGTCGGTCAAGTTGGCGTAGTACCCCGGTTCATCCGCCGGATTCGGCATCATGTTCTGTCCGGCGTTGACCAGAAACAGCAGAAGAAACTGGCGGAGAAGAATGGGAGTGAGTGCGAGAAAAAGACAGCCGCGACATCCCGGTTCATTCCGGAATTTCCATGCGGCGGCAGCGGCTGCGAGCACTCCGCCGGCGAGCAGCGGCAGCAGAGTGAGCCGCCACCACTCGACGACGTTGCCGGAGCGGAACGTTCCCCGCTCGGTTGCGGTGAGATGAAAGTTGACATATCCGGTCTGACCATCCGGCAGCAGAAGTTCGCTGAACCGGTGGTAGCGGGCGAGCGGATGGCGTGAAACCAGAATGAGCTTTTCCGCTTTTTCCTCCGCCTGAAAGGCCCGGCCGGCGATTCCGATCAGGGGGGCGTCGAACGAGGGGGCGCGGAAGATCGGAGTCGCCGGTTCCACCGTCACCATGCGTCCGGCCTGCGCGGCAAATGCCGCGCCCGCGACGACAAGGAGAATGAAGAGCCGCCGAACGCCTCGCCTCATAAGCTCTTATTCCGGTTTGGCCGAACGGCACATCAGGTTGCGGATGGCGGTCGGCACGTCGCGTCCTTCGTAGAGGATCGCGTAGATCTCGTCGATGATCGGAGTTTCCGCACCGGTTTTCCGGGCTAGGGTGAAGGCGCCCCGCGCGGTGGGAACTCCTTCGGCGACCACCATCCCCATCGACTGGAGGATTTCCGGAAGTTTTCTGCCGCGTCCGAGTTCTTCGCCGACGTGACGGTTGCGGCTGTGTCCGCTGGTGCAGGTGACGATCAGGTCGCCGATGCCGCTCAGCCCGGAGAAGGTCTGCGCCTTGCCGCCCAGAAGTTCGCCGAGACGGCCCATTTCGGAGATGCCCCGGGTCATCATGGCGGCTTTGGGATTGTCGCCAAGCTTCATTCCGTCGATGATTCCGGCGGCGATGGCCATGACGTTCTTGAGTGCGCCGCCGAGCTCGACACCGACCACGTCGGCGGAGGTGTAGACCCGGAAATTGTCATTGAGAAAGATCCGCTGCACCAGCGCCGCGTCGGCAGGATTCTCCGCCGCCGCCACCACTGCGGTTGGAACGCGGCGCGAGACCTCTTCCGCGTGGCTGGGGCCGGAGAGGACGGCGTACCGGGTGCGCCCGAGCACTTCGGTGACCATTTGGCTGATGCGCAGCCAGCTCTCCACTTCGATCCCTTTTGCGACGTTGACCAGAAGCTGCCGTTCCGGAGAGAGGAGCGGCCGGAGCTGATTCAAGACGCTGCGCAGATACTGGGTCGGTGTGGCGAGCAGCAGCAGTTCGCGCCCGCTGACCGCCTTGCCCATCTCCGGCTCGAAGTGGAGTTCCGGAGGCAGTTTTACCCCGGGAAGAAACCGGGAGTTTTCCCGGGTGCGGGCCATTTCGTCGAGGTAGTCGGGGAAGGGGCCCCACTGTGTGACTTCGTGACCATTGGCAACAAGATTCAACGCGAGCGCGGTGCCCCACGCTCCGTCGCTGAGTACGGCGATTCTCATTTGGCGTCTCCGTGTTTTTTCTTTTCGAAGCGGCTTTCCGTACCGTTCAGCAGCCGCGCAATATTGCTCCGGTGGCGATAGATCGCCAGCAGACTGATCAGCAGAAAGAATCCGATGGTGACGCCGGAAGTCGCGGTCGCCCCGCCGATGTCGCAGAGGGCGAGAAGAATTGCCGTACAGGGCAGTACGACGGCGGCGACGATGCTGGCGAGCGAAACGTAGCGCCAGACGAGAAAGACGATCACCCAGCTGACGAATGCGATGAGCAGTGGATACGGCGCCAGCGCGAGGGCGACGCCCGCGGCGGTGGAGACCCCTTTGCCTCCCTTGAATTCGAGGTAGACCGGGAACATGTGTCCGGCGATGGTGGCGGCTCCGGCGGCGAGGGCCACGACCGGTTCCCCGGGGCAGAGGAGTCCGGTGAGATAGACCGGCAGAATTCCCTTGAGAAAGTCGAGGAAGAAACAGAGCTTGCCCGCGGTTTTGCCGACGGAACGGGTGACGTTGGTGGCGCCGATATTTCCGGAACCGACCTTTCGGATGTCGATGCCGTGAAGTTTGCCGATCAGAAAGCCGAATGGGATGGCTCCGATGAAATAGGCTGCCACAGGAACCGCGAAATGCCATGCGTTCATAAAAAACCTGTCTTTTTCTGATTGAAACGGCGGTCGAGCCGCATTATTTTATATCCAGTATAAAATATGCCTCGAATCCATATGTTTTTCAACCGTTGCGGGAGGGTTTCATGAATAAAATTGCACGTTTGATTCTCGCTTCCGGAGAGAGCTCGCCGGATATGCGCTACGCCGCCGGATTTTCGACGCCGGACGAGTTCCTCTACTTCAGCACCGACCGGGAGCGCGGCGTCATCTGTTCCCCGCTGGAGTTCAGCCGGGCGGTTGCGCAAACGCGCGACGGAGTGACCGTCCATGCCGAGGCGGAGTTCGGCGGGCCGGACCGGCTGGAGATGCTGACCCGTCTTGCGGCATCTCTGGGCGTGGCGGGATACCTTGTGCCCTCTGACTTCCCGGTGCTGTGGGCGGATAAACTGCGCGGACGCGGGCTGGAGATGCGGGTGGAATCGGGGGTGTTCTTCCCGCAGCGCGAGTTCAAGTCAGCCGCCGAGGTCGAGGCGGTGGTTCGCTCACAGCGGGCGGGGGAGGCGGGGTTGCGGCGGGCCGTTGAAGTGCTGCGCGAAAGTGAAATTACTCCCGATCGGCTGATCCGGTGGAGAGGGAAACTTCTTACCAGCGAAATTCTCCGTTCGGAAATCGATGTGGCGATGGTGCGGCTCGGAATGCTGCCGACCGGAACCATCTGCGCCGGCGGGGAACAGGCGGCGCAGCCGCACAATACCGGCTCCGGACCGCTCCGGGCCGACTGGCCGATTGTGATGGATATCTTCCCGCGCTCCGCGGAAACCGGATACTGGGGCGATCTCACCCGGACCGTGGTCAAGGGAAGGGCGTCGGAACTGGTTCGCCGGGCATACGACGCGGTCCTCGCCGCCCGTGAACTGGGCAAGTCGCTGGTCAAGGTCGGGGCGGACCCGGCGGAGATTCATCTTGCGGCGGCGCGGAAGATGGAAGAGGCCGGGTTCCGTACCGGCCGGAGCGACAAGGCGGATTTCGGCTTCTTCCACGGCCTGGGCCACGGAGTCGGGCTGGATATCCACGAGGCGCCGCGTCTATCTCCGCGCAACCACACGCCCCTGCGCGGCGGCGAAATCGTGACGGTTGAACCCGGACTCTACTATCCGGAGTGGGGCGGCATCCGGCTGGAAGATCTGATGTACGTCTCGCCTGTCGGGGCCGCACGCTGCCTCACGGAAGCGGAGGATTTTCTGGAGATTCCATAAGCGCTTCCCACGAAGGCGGCGCTCCAGCCGGGCAGGGGAGGGGGCGTGCTTCCGGATGCTGATGTCGGAACCAGGTCCGCTGGCGGCGGGCGAACTGCCGGGTGGCGGTGACGATCCGTTCCAACAGCTGGTTCTCCGTCAGGTGTCCGGCGAGATGTTCGGCGATCAGCCGGTAGCCGATTGCCTGGTGGGCGGTGGGGGTGTCGAGCAGCCCGTCGGCGATGGCGGCGCGCGCCTCGTCGATCCAGCCTGCATCGAGCATCGCTTCGGCGCGCCGGGCAATCCGTTCGGCGAGGAGTTCGGGCGGAATTTCCAGCTTCCAGGCGCGGACTGCGTAGCGCAGCGTGTCGCCGGGGTTCTGTTGCAGCTCCAGAATCGATTTCCCGGTGAGCAGTCTCACTTCGAGGGCGCGGATCAGCCGTCTTCGACACTTTCCCCAGCGCTGAAGTGCGGCGGGATCGAGGGCGTGCATCCGGTCCTGCAGCAGGATTTCTCCTGCTTCGGAGTCATACTGCTCATCCAGTTCGGTGCGCAGCTGCCGGTCGGCGGGGAGGTCGTCGATTCCGTAGAGCAGCGCTTTCAGGTAGAAGCCGGTTCCACCGGCGAGGATCGGCAGCCGGTTGCGCGAACGGATCTCCTCGATGGCCCGTTCCGCGAGGCGGCAGAACTGGAAGACGTCGATCCGGGTGTGAAAATCGAATTCGCCGACCAGATGGTGGGGAACGGCTCTCTGCTCTTCCCGAGTCGGCTGGGCGGTGCCGATTTCCAGTCCGCGATAGAGCTGCATGGAATCAACAGAAATGATTTCGCCGTCGAGATGGCGTGCCGCCTCCAGCGCGAGCGCACTTTTCCCGGAGGCGGTAGGCCCCATCAGAACCAGCAGCGGAGGGGAGTCACTCAACTTGCCGCACCTCGTGGTTTTCGTTTTCCAGCACCGGTTTCAGCTTACATTGAAAACGTTTTTCCAGCTCCCCGGCGGATTCTCCGCGGCGCTGAATCACCAGCGTCCCACGGGGTAGAGCGGGGACCGGGCCGCGCGGACCGTCGAAGAGATAGTTCCCCGGCGCGAATCCGTAGAGCTGACTGTAGAACATCAGCGGCCAGGGGTCGGCGGAGAAACTCATGTAGACCGGCGGTGCACCGTTGGGAAAACGCTTCTGCAGCGCGGCGATCGTCTGGGAGGGAACGTGGTTCGGCCGGAGATAGTACCCGTAAAAAAAATCGTCCGACGGCGCGCCGCCGCAACGGCGGGAGAAGGCCTGTCGCAGTTCAGGCCATTGCGCCGTCCAGCCCCAGCCGAGGGTTGCCAGGGTCAGCGCACCGATCCAGATTGCCGGCTGCCAGCGGCGGCGCCAGCGGCAGTTGAGCGCAGAGAGGTCGCGGATTCCGCCCGCCAGCAACAGTGCCCAGAGCGGGAAGAAGGGCAGGAAAATCCGGGGGAAGGGCGCCGTCGGCAGCAGCAGCGCCGCCGGGACCGGCAGCAGCCAGATCATCGCCCGCGCGGACCAGAGCCAGTTGTACCGGTCGCGGTCGAAGGCGAGGATGGAGCCCGTCGCCGGAATCAGCAGCATGGCGTAGCTGTAGAGAAAAGCCGCAAGCACGGCACGCAGTACGGCCAACCCGTTGTCCCATCCTTCCCCGAGCCGGAGGACTCCGAAAAACTGCCGTGCCAACGGCAGATAGAAGAGCAGAAACATTGCCGCAGGCGTCAGCGCGAGAATCCAGAAGCGGCGCCGGTGTAGAAATTTGCTTCCGCAGAGCGGCAGGGCGTAGAGGACCACTCCGCCGAGGGCGGCCAGATTGCTGGGAATCGCTCCGGTGGTGAGAAAGCAGGCCGCTGCGTATCCGGCGAGCGTCTTCCCGGAACCGGAACGGGCGTAGTCGAGGGCGAACCGGAGTGCAATTGTGACCAGCAGGGCGCTGAGCATGTATCCCCGAACGGCGGTCGCGTAGACGAGGAACGGCACGGAGGCGGCGGTGGCGGTCAACACCGGAAGCATCAACACTCCGCCAAACTGACTGCGGAAAAGCCGGTAGAGCAGAAAAAGCGTCGCTCCGGCGAAGATCACCGAGAGCAGGCGCATCCAGACGACCGGATCGATCGATGCCGGCTGGAGTTCGATCCAGAAACGGAGCAGCAGTGTGTAAACGATGTGGTTGTTGGGAATCGGGTAGTTGAAATAGATGTTGCTCACCGGTTCACTGAGGGCGAAATTGAGCACGGTGAGCGCTTCGTCGAACCAGAAGTCACGAAAAAGATAGCCCTGGACGAAGCAGAGCAGTACCGCCAGCACGGTCAGCGGAACGAAAAATCCGGAACGCTGTCTCAATGTCCTTCTCCTTGACTCTGCATGAAAAACGGGCCGGTTGTCGGCATGCACCGACTCCGGCCCGCTTCCCGTCTGCGGATGCTCTTAGAGGGAGATCGCTTCGCAGGGGCACTCGCCGACGCAGGCGCCGCACTCGATGCAGTCCGCCTCGTTGACTTTGGCCTTGCCGTTGTCCATCGCGATCGCGCTCACCGGGCAGGCTCCGACGCAGGTTTCGCAGCCGCTGCAGGCTTCCTCATTGACTTTCGCCGCCATTTTTCTTCTCCTTTTCCGGGGGTGGGTGTTTCGGATGTTCCGAAGATATGCGCGTAATATATCCTTGGTTTGGCAAAAGTCAAGAATTTCGATCAACCTAACTCCGGCAGAGTTCCGGCGATCACCGCCTGGCCGTGACGCTTGAACGCCTCGTCGGGAATGTGAAATTCGACATGGTGTTCCGGAAATTCGTCGCGGAGCACCGCCTGCGCCTCCTCGATGATGATCGAACCGCCCTTGCCGGAAGAGACTCTGCCGAGGAGAAGCAGATGTTCCAGCTCATAGAAATCGGCATAGTGGCCGACCGCGTAGCCGAGGTAACTGCCGACGGCGCGGTAGATCTTCTCCGCGCGCGGATCCTCTTCGGCCATCGCCTTCTGGACGAGTTTGAGCTGTTCCGGCAGCGGGGTCCCCTCCGGAAATTCAAATCCGGCCGACGGGGCGAGACGGCCGACCGCCTGCTGCGACAGATAGTTCGCTCCGACTCCGAGGTCGCCGGACCATTCGTCGCGCGGCGCGTCGCACCGGTAATCGACCGGCGCGAAGGCGAGCTCATTGAGCCAGTCGGTGAGCGAGCCGGAAGGGGTGACGTAGCCGACTGCTTCGCTGGTGCCCATTGCAACCCCGAGCAGGCTGTTTTTCCCGAGGCTGATCGAACCGGCGAGCGCCGTCACTTCGCCGTCGTTGAGCACGACGAACGGTACGCCGGGGAACTCCTTTGCGATCTCCAGAAAGATCGGCCGGACCTTTGTGGCGAAATCCGCTTCCGGAATTCCCCGGAAGAGTGAGGCGATGCGCGGCTGGTTGTCCACATAGACCCCGGCGGCGCTGCCGCCGATCGCGTCGATGCGCGGCAGTTTCGCCGCAGCCCGCCGGAGGGAATCGAGGATTCCGGCGCGGTGGTATTCGATGTCGCTCTGGAAATAGGGATCCCAGACCACCTCTTCGCTGTGGAGGGTTTTCCCGTCCTGAATCGCCGCGCATTTGCGGTCGGAGCCGCCGAGGTCGAAGCCGATCCGGCAGCCGTCGAAGTGGCCGCCGAGTTTGACGCCGATCTCACCGGCGGCGGGGGCCGCCTCGAACGATGTGTTTTCCACCGTGAACGGCCGGTCGTAGATTCTCCGGCCCATCACGTCGTAATCGAACGCGCGTTCGCCGCCGGGGGCGTAGGCGCGCCGGAGCGCGTCGCCGATCCGGGTGCTGCCGCCGACGGTGAGTTTCCAGCCTCCCCGCGACCAGAGCAGGAATTTGACGATTCGTTCGACGTAGCGGAAGTTGAGTTCGAAATTTTCCTCACAGTCCGGCAGCATCACGGTGTCGAAGCGGGAACGGGTGCCGTTGGCGCGTTCCAGCACGAGCGCAAGTTTGACCGGGGCGCCGGATGCCTCCGCCTGGCGGCGGAATTCCCGGTTCCACAATGCGGCGGGCACGAAGCCCGGGTCGAGTTCCGGCAGGTGCCGGGGAGAGAGCTGAAGGTCCTGCATGATATCCTCTCCTGCCGGTCAGCGGTACCGTGCCCATTCCGGTTCGTTGGCGAAGACCCAGTTGTAGTAATCCTTCTGGGTGAGGGCGGCTGCGGCCGCCTCGTCAAGGATGACTACGGTGTGCGGATGCAGTTGCAACGCGCTTCCAGTCACCATCGAAGTGACCGGACCTTCGATCGCCTTCGCGGCGATTCCCGCCTTCTTCGCGCCGGTGATCAGCATGATGATCCGCTTTGCGTCGAGGATGGTGCCGACACCCATGGTGAAGGCGCGGCGCGGCATCGACTCCGGCGGATTGAAGTAGATGCTGTTCTGCACGTAGGTAGCCGGGGTCAGCGCCTTTGAGCGGGTGCGTCCGGCGAGCGAGGAGATCGGCTCGTTGAAGCCGATGTGGCCGTCGCTGCCGATACCGAGCAGCTGCAGATCGATGCCGCCGCAGTCGCGAATGGCAGCTTCATAACGTTCCCCTTCGGCGATTTCATCTTTCGCCATGCCGTCGGGCAGATTGGTGTTGCGCATGTCGATGTTGATGCGGCTGAAGAGGTGGTGATTCATATAGTAACGGTAGGAGTTCTTATCCTCCGGCGGCAGGCCGATGTATTCGTCGAGGTTGAAGGTCTTGACCAGCGAGAAATCGACCTCTTTGCGCTGATTCATTGCCGCGAGGTCCGCGTAAACTGCTTCCATCGTGGCGCCGGTGGCGAGACCGAGCTTGAATTCCGGCTTGGCATTGATGGCGTCGGCGATGAGGCGGGCTGTCAGATGAACCGCTTCCTGTGTGGTGGGACGGATGATCACTTCCATGGTTTCTGTTCTCCTGTTCGGTTGAAGAGTGGAATTCTTCTTCTGTATAGTATACTGCCGGCGGCAGGATTTCCCAATGGAGAAATTCAGACAAACTATGGACTTTTCGGTAAAATCATGTTACAATGTGGTCAATTCGACGGAAATTCCGGCTGCGATCCGATCTGCTTCCGCCGGGGAGAAACTGCCGGGAAAGGCGGTGAGGCAGTTTGCACTGGCCGCCGCAAGTGCGCTCCGAAATGCTTCAAACGAACCATTTCCGGAGAGTATTTCACTCATCCATACGGCATTGGCGGTGTCGCCGCAGCCGATCGGATTGACCACCTCTTTCAGGGGCGGCAGATGATAGACGGCAAGAGTCCGCCCGTCGCTCGCATAGGCGTTGTCGGGGCCGTCGGTGATGGCGGCATATTTCACCGCGGGAAAACGGAACACCTGACGCAAGCCGGATTCAACATCCGCTTCCCCGGTCATTTCGCGGAGTTCCTCACGGTTGACCTTGTACCAGACTTCGGCTCCCGATTCAAATACGTCGCGCGTATTGCGGAAGGAGTCCAGCAGCAGGGGAATTCCCGCATCCCGGACCAGTCTCGCTGCGCGCGGATAGAGGTCGGGCTCGGTTCCGGTCGGCAATGTGCCGCAGAGAGCCGCGCCCGCGGCTCCGCGACAGAGCTCCTCCTCAAAGGCGGCGAGCATCTCCTGCACCTCGACCGGCGTGGCGGCGAACGATGGTTCGATCACCTCGGTCATCACCTGCCGGGCACGGTCAAGGCAGGTGGTGCAGCATCGGGTGGGGCCGCCGGTCATGATCGAACGGACCGGCATCCCTTCCCGTTCGAGTTCCCGCCGGATGCGGTCACCGTTCTCTCCGCCGGTAAACTGGATCAATACACCTCTCATCCGCCCGTGGCAGGCGGCGGCGCGGCAGAAATTGATCCCTTTCCCTGCCGGAAAGGTCTGCATCTCCTCTGCCCGGTTGACTTTTCCATAATGAAACTCCTTGAAAAATAGAGTTTTCTGCCAGGCGGGATTCGGACCGAGTGCGACGATTGTATTCATGACACTCTCTCCAGAAGTTTGGAAATCTCCGCGTCGGAGAGAGCGCGCGGATTGCACTTCATGCTCCCGGAGCGGCAGTTCGCCAGAATGAAGGGATAGTGCTGCGGCGCAAGGCCGTATTCCCGGAAATTTTCCGGCAGATGAAGGGTTTTGCGCAGCGTTTCGATGCGGTCGATCAGCTCTTCCGGCGACACGCAGCCGAGTTGACCTGCGAGTTCGGTGAAGCTGTCGCGCGCAGCCTCCAGATTCCAGCGGAGCACTTCCGGCAGCAGAATGGCACAGCACACCCCGTGCGGCACATGCAGAATGCTGCCGATCGGATGCGCCAGTCCGTGCACCGCGCCGAGGCCGGACTGACCGAATGCCGCCGCCCCCAGCATACTCCCTTCAGTGACGGGGTCAAACTCAGCCGGAACTCCTTCAAACGCGCGCGGAAGATGAAAGAACAGTTTTTCCGCGGCCTGACCCGCCAGCAGACGGCTGACCGGCGTCGCCTTACGCGAGAGAAAACTCTCCACCGCCTGGGTGAGGGCGTCGAACCCGCTCGCCGCCGTCACACTCGGAGGACAGTCGCGGACCAGATCCGGGTCGATCAGCGCGATGTCGGCGAGCATGTCGCCGCCGCGCAGCGACTGCTTGATGTCGGTGGCCGGGTCGCGCAGTACCGCGTTGGCCGTGAGTTCCGCGCCGGTTCCGGCGGTGGTGGGCAGCGCCGCGAAGAAAGCTCCTTTCCCGGGAATGGAACGGCGTCCATAAAAGTAATCGGAGACGGTTCCGGGGCAGGGGAGCAGAACCGCGACGCTTTTGGCTACGTCGATGGCGCTGCCGCCGCCCCAGCCGACGACGGAAACCGCGCCGATTTCGCGGCCCAGCTCTCTGGCCTGCTCCACCTCCTCCAGCGGCGGTTCGGGGGAAACGCCGCTGAAAAGCCGGAACTCCCGCCCCTCCAGCAGGGGAATCACTTCCGTTTCAATTCGGGACCGGGAGTGTTTCCCCGCGATGAAGAGCACCGGTCCCGGGGGCAGTGCCTTGACAAGGCGGCTGCGGATGCCGCGGCCGAAATGAATTTCCGCAGGAAGGTTGACAGGGATCATCATCGGCATTTCTCCTGATTGACGAGAAAATGATACAAACTCTTCGCCGCCTCGCTTTCGGCGTGTTTCCGGTTGGCGGCGCGACCGGTGGCAATATAGCCGTGCAGATGAACTTCGACATCGTAGATCGGCAGATGTTCTGGACCGCTGGTGTGCAGGACCTGATATTCCGGTGTGGTTCCCCAGCGCCGCTGGGAGTACTCCTGAAGCAGTCCTTTGGGATTCAATGTGGTCAGCAGCGAACGCGGGTCGGGGAACTCCTCTCCGGCCAATCGGAGTATGAAGTCGCGCACCACATCGAATCCGGCGTCCAGGTAGAACGCTCCCAGCACCGCTTCGAACAGGTCGGCCAGTGTGGAATCCCGGTCGGCACCGCCGGCGTCGCGTTCTCCGCGACCGGTCCGCAGATAGTCGCCGAGCCGCAGTTTGCGGGCGAGCCGGGCGAGCGCCGCTTCCCGGACCAGTGCGGAGCGCATCTTGGTCATCTCCCCTTCCGGAGCGTCGGGATAAAGGTTGAAAAGGTATTCCGTAAGAATGATTTCCAGCACCGCATCCCCGAGAAATTCCAGCCGCTGGTTGTCATAGGCGAGGTTGTTTTCCACCGCATAGGAGCGGTGGGTCAGCGCCTCGTCGAGCCGACTGCTCCACGGGCCGGGAAATCCCAGAGTCCGTTTAAGTTCCTCAAGATTGCGCGCCACAGTTCCACCCTGCGGTTTCATATTTGGTACGGGCGAGCAGTTCCGCGCGGTCCAGCAGTTCCGCCGGAGGCGTGAACGGGATCAGCTCCGCGTTAAAATGGTGTTTCAGTGCCTTCAACAAAGCCTCTTCCAGCTTCTCCCACTCTCCGCCGGCCACCGTGAGCCGGATGCTGCCCTGATGGAGAATTCCGTTCCGGGTGCGGCGCTGAGCGGCTCCGGCGTATTTTGCTCCGTCGTCGGCGACGACGTCAAACCGGCTCGGCGCGATAAAGCACTGCATGGTCCGGCGGTCGACATGTGCGGATTCATCACGTTTGAGCGCCGCATGTGCTCCCAGCTCCTCCAGCATCGGCAGCATCGCCTCGTGGAAAATGCGGTAACTCTCCATGCGGTCAAGCGCGGTGATCGGGTGTCCGGCCGGAATCACTGCGGTGTAGGTCAGATCCACGTCGTGGAAGACGTTCCCTCCGCCGGTGGGCCGTCGGACGATCGCATAGTGCGCCTCCTGTGACTCCGGATAACTCTGCGAACAGCCGATCGAAAGCGCCGGGCGATCCCAGCGGTAGGTGCGCAGCAGCGGCGCGCCGAGTTGAGGGGCCGCTTCCAGCAGCAGTTCATCCACGCTCATGTTGAACCAGGGATCGTGGACTCCGTCGCGCCAGAGCAGCCATTGTCCGGTCATTTGCGCACATCCTTTCTCTGCCGTCCGGCGAGGTAGGCGATCCGCGAGTCGAGCGAACTGCCTGCGAGATTCCAGCCGGAGAGCTCCTGGTATTTCCGCGTGAAATCGAAGGTGATGGTGTTGACATCCAGCGTGAGGGACTTGTCGAAGGCGCGGACACAGCGCAGATAAGAGCTGATCACCCTGGCCAGTTCGCGGCGGCGGCGTGATTCAGGCAAATCCTCCGCCCACACCTTGCATCCGTCGAGATCAATCACGCCCCAGTCGGAGTAAATTCCGATCGGACTCTTGCGGCAGAAGATGTTGCGCAGACTTAAATCGCCGTGTTCGACCCCGGCTCCGTGCATTTTGACCAGCAGCGAGACGATGCCGGAGACAAACTGTCGGTAGGGGTCGCCGGCGGCGAACTCCCCGGCGAGCTTGTCGCAGAAGATTCTCAGTGGAGAAACTCCGCGGGTGACCAGATAGTCGCAGTACGGCAGCCCCCACCGGTAGCTCCGGAGCGACGCAATCACCTCCGGAGTCGGAATTTCAAACTCCCGGAGCCGGATCGTACCGGCCAGCACCCGGTAGGGACGCGGCATTTTGAACATGCGGCGGAATGCGTTGCCGAAACCGCGGTAGTTGTACCGCTTGACGAACAGCTCACCGATCATCGCGGCGCGGATCTTTTTGCGTGCCTTGAAGATCTTCGTCTCCTGTCCGTCAAGTTTCGACAGCAGCTCTTCCAGATCGCCGCCCCGCTCCTGCCACTCCCGGAGCACCAGCCCGGAGAGGCCGCGTCTCCGGAACGGCAGGTAGGGGCCGCCGGATTCCCGGCAGCGATCAAGGATTCCCGGCATATCCGGTTCCATCGCAGAGTTCGGCATTGCTCAGAGATTTTCCACCACCAGGTCTCCCACCTGCGAAGTGGAGTAGCCCATCTTTCCGGCGGCCATCGACTTGAGCTTGGTGCCGGTGACGTGGGCGATGCTCTTTTCAATGGCGGCGGCCGCCTCCTTTTCTCCGAGGAAGTCCAGCATCATCGCCGCGGCGCCGATGGCGGCCAGCGGATTGATGACGCCGAGACCGGTGTACTTCGGCGCGGATCCGCCGATTGGCTCGAACATGCTCACGCCGTTCGGGTTGAGGTTTCCGCCCGAGGAGACGCCCATGCCGCCGGAAGTCATCGCGGCCAGGTCGGTGATGATGTCACCCATCAGGTTTTCGGTAACGATGACGTCGAACCATTCGGGATTCTTGACCATCCACATCGTGGTGGCGTCGACGTGACAATAAGCGGTTTTGACGGTCGGGTAGTTCTTCGCCATCGCGTTGAAGGCGCGCTCCCACAGGCCGCAGACGAAGGTCAGCACGTTGGTTTTGCCGACCAGCGTCAGCTGCGAGGTATAGCCGGCCTTGCGATCCTCTTCGGAGAGGCCGCGCCACGGATTCTCCTTCGTATGCCGTTTCGCCGCCAGCTCAAAGGCGAACTTGAGGCAGCGGTCCACCTGGCTGCGGGTGTAGACCCAGTTCTGGCAGGCGACTTCGTCGGGCGTGTCGATCTGGACGTTGCCGCCCATGCCGGTGTAGACGCCGCCGGTGTTTTCCCGGACGACCACATAGTCGATATCCTCCGGTTTCTTGTTGGCCAGCGGAGTCTCCACTCCCGGGTAGAGTTTGACCGGGCGGAGGTTGATGTACTGATCGAGATCGAAACGCAGCTTGAGCAGAATTCCTTTCTCCAGCACGCCGGGTTTCACCTTCGGATGGCCGATCGCGCCAAGCAGCACGGCATCGAACTTCGAAAGCTGTTCCTTGGCGTCAGCGGGCAGAGTCTCCCCGGTGGCGAGGTAGTGCTCGCCGCCCCAGTTGAAATATTTTTTGTCGGTGGTGAATCCGAACTTTTTGCCGGCGGCGTCGAGAACCTTGACCGCTTCGGCGATGACTTCCGGCCCGGTACCGTCGCCGGGCAGCACTGCGATTTTGTAATTTTTCGACATGATAACTCCTGATTCATGGATCCAGATCAACGATCCCATAATCTACCACGGGGACGGCTCTTTTTCAATCGGCCGGACCCGGAGAAGCGGGATTTTCCGAAATTTTTCCCGTTCCCGGAAAAAATGCGGCGCCGCTCCCTGCCGGGATGGCGCCGCCCTGCCGAAACGAACGAATCAGTAACGGCGCTGCTTGCTGTTGGCCAGCACCCGGAGCCGGAGGGCGTTGAGCCGGATGAAGCCTTCCGCATCCTTGTGGTTGTAGGCGCGGTTGTCTTCGAAACTGGCGATGTGATCGTCGTAGAGGCTGTACTCCGAACGGCGGCCGGTGACGTGGCAGGCCCCCTTGAAGAGCTTCACCCGCACGTCGCCGGTGACGAAGCGCTGGCTTTCGGTGATCGCCGCCTGGAGCATTTCGCGCTCCGGCGCATACCAGAAACCGTTGTAGATCATGTCGGCGTAACGCGGAATGAAGCTGTCGCGCAGGTGCATGACCTCGCGGTCCATGGTGATCTCCTCGAGTCCGCGGTGGGCGATGTTGAGGATGGTGCCTCCGGGAGTCTCGTAAACGCCGCGGGACTTCATGCCCACGAAACGGTTTTCGACGATGTCAACACGGCCTACGGCGTGGTTTTTGCCGAGCGCGTTGAGCTTGCGCATCAGCGAAGCGGGAGAAAGCTCTTCGCCGTTGACCTTCTTCGGAATGCCCTTCTCAAAGCTGATGATCACATCTTCAGGCTCGTCGGCGGCCTGCGACAGCGGACGGGTCATTACGGCGATCTCTTCCGGAAATTCATTCCAGGGATCTTCGAGGATGCCGCCTTCAAAGCTGATGTGCAGCAGGTTGCGGTCCATGCTGTAGGGCTTTTCCGCGGTGGAGGTGACCGGAATGCCGTTCTTCTTCGCGTAGGCGATCAGATCCATCCGGCCGGCGAAATCCCACTCGCGCCACGGGGCGATGATCTTGATATTGGGTTCCATCGCATAGGCGGTGAGTTCGAACCGGACCTGGTCATTGCCCTTGCCGGTTGCGCCGTGGCAGATTGCGTCGGCGCCTTCCGCGCGGGCGATTTCGATCAGCCGCTTGCCGATCAGCGGCCGGGCGATCGAGGTGCCCAGCAGGTAGTTGCCCTCATAGATGGCGTTGGCCTGCATCATCGGGAAGATGAAATCACGGGCAAACTCTTCGGTGAGGTCCTCGACGTAGCACTTGGAGGCGCCGGTGCGGATCGCCTTCTCCTCGACGCCGTTGAGTTCCTCCTCCTGGCCGACGTCAGCGCAGAAGCCGATCACTTCGGCATTGTACTTCTCCTTGACCCACTTGACGATCACGGAGGTGTCCAGACCGCCCGAGTAAGCGACGACTACTTTCATTTGCTGCACTCCTTTGTTGGTGAAAAAAAACGGCGCGGACCGGAAGCCGGCCGCATGAATTTTCGACAATGTTTGCAAAACTTTCGGATTTGCCACTTTTAAAAAAACGGATACATGTTTATATTAAAATAGCTCGATTTTGATTTTTAACAACCGTCCTCCGCAAAAAACCCTGTATTTTGCTGTGGAAAATGGTTGGGAAACGCAGGGGATTTCTGCATTTATGGCGGATGAGTTTTTTCAGCAGTTGATCGATTGCATGAAGCGGGAGGCCAAGCGTCATCCCGGACATCTGGCAACGGAGGAGACGCTCCGCGCCTTCATGGCGGAAACGCACACCTCCGCCGGATTGCCTGAAGCGGCATCGCCTTCACCCGCTCCGGCCATCGATGCTGCTCCGGGGCCGGCGATCGCGAAGCCGGTCCGGCCGGCTCCGGCTGTCGCCGCACCGGAGGGTTCCGACACGGTCGCAGGGGCAGGATCGCTCGATGAGCTGCGCAAAATCGTTCTGCAATGCCGGAACTGTCGTTTGGCGCCGACCCGTCATTCGGTGGTGTTCGGCGAAGGGAATCCGCACGCGCGGCTGATGTTCGTCGGGGAGGGACCGGGCGAACAGGAAGATTTGCAGGGGCGCCCTTTCGTCGGACCGGCCGGGCAATTGCTGGATCGGATGATTCTCGCGATGCAGTTCACGCGCGAAGAGGTCTACATTGCCAATGTAGTGAAGTGCCGCCCGCCGCACAACCGCAATCCCGAACCGGACGAGGCGGATGCCTGCCGCGGCTATCTTGCCAGGCAGGTGGAACTCATTCAGCCGGAGGTGATTGTGGTGCTCGGTGCGGTTGCCGCCCGTTTCCTGCTTCAGCGCCGCGAAGGAATCACCCGGCTGCGCGGCCACTGGCTGGGGTACAACGGCATTCCTGTGATGCCGACGTTCCACCCCTCCTACCTGCTGCGGGATCCCTCCGGAAAACGGCTGGCCTGGAGCGATCTGCAACAGGTGATGAAGGTGTTCGGCAAGGTTTACCGTCCGGCGTCGCGTTGACGGAAGGTTCCGCCGCCGTGTTCGCGGTTTCGATGAAATAAGAAAACAGGAGTTGGATTGTATGTTGAATGTTGATGGAATTTCCATCCGTCCCGCGACGGATTCCGAACTGCCGGTCATCAAGGAACTCGCCCTCCGGATCTGGCCGGATACCTACGGGGAAATTCTCACTCCGGCGCAGATTGATTATATGATCGAAATGATGTACGCGCAGCCGGTTCTTGAACGGGAACGGCGGGAAGGAATCTCGTTCGATCTCATCTGCGAGCAGAATCAGCCGGTCGGTTTCCTCTCCTACGGTCCTTATCGGAGGGAGCCGCCGACGATGAAACTTCACAAACTCTATCTGGATTTCTCCCTTCACGGGCGCGGCATCGGGTCGATGGCACTGCAATATGCCATCTCCGTAGCCCGGGAACAGGGATATCGCTTTCTGCGGCTCAATGTCAACAAGGAGAATGAAACCGCTCTCCGCGCTTACCGGCGCAACGGATTCCGGCAGGTCGAAGCGGTCAAGATCGACATCGGCGGCGGCTACTTTATGGACGATTTCGTCATGGAGATCGCTCTGTAAGAATTTTGTAAAAAAAGAAAATAAAATCAGGAATCATTATTGATATTTAAAGGAATCATCTTATATTGAATTCGAATTTTCCATCTGAACTGCGAGGAGTTTGCCAATGAACAATATCAAGATGATTTTCTTTCTCACCGTCTCCGCACTGGCGGGTGCGGTGATTGCCTTGATGCTTTTTTTCTGCTTCGTCGGACCGCGTCCGCAGAGCGCACCGCCGGCGGACGTGGGAAAGGGGAGCACACTTCCCGGCTCCGCTCTGGTTCCGGAACCGGTGGTGGTGCCGCCGGGAAGCGCCTCCGGGTTGCAGCGGGAGTTCGCCGCGGCGATCAACAATTCGATGCCCGCGGTGGTGCTGATCACCGCGCAGAAGCGGATCGGTGTCGTCAGTCCTTACTCCAACCTCTTCGACTATCGTCGCCGGAAGATTGACTATCTCGATGTGCCGTCGGGGCAGGGATCCGGATTTTTCATCAGGGAAGACGGTTATATTCTGACCAATTTTCATGTGGTGCGTGACCAGGATTCCTTCTGGATCACGACGCATGATGGACGGGAGTTCCCGGCGCAGGTGGTGGGCATCGATCCTCCGACTGATCTCGCGCTGTTGAAGATCGATTCCAAAGAGAAATTTCCGGTGCTTCGTTTCGCCGACGCGGAAAAGGTGCAGATCGGTCACTGGGCGATCGCCATCGGCGCTCCCTTCAGCCTCAGCCGGACCGTCACCGTCGGGATTGTTTCGAACAAGAAGCGCAGTGGCGTCGGAGTGAACCTCTACGAGAGCTATGTCCAGACGGACGCTTCGATCAACCCGGGCAACTCCGGCGGTCCGCTCCTGAACATTCAGGGGGAGGTGATCGGGGTAAACGACTTCATCCTGTCGCCTTCCGGCGGCAACATCGGGCTGAGTTTCGCCATCTCCTCGGACATTGCAGAACAGGTGTCGCAGGAATTGATCCGCAACGGCCGGGTGGAACGCCCGTGGCTGGGGGTGATTCTGCAGGAGATCGACCGCAAGGAGCGGCGGAAGGTCGGCCTGGAATACGGTGTGCTGATCGCGCAGCTCTACCGGAATTCTCCGGCGGCGGAAGCGTTGCGGCCGGGCGATGTCGTGCTCAAAGCAAACAATATCCCCATCCATACGCCACATGATCTGCAGGGTGTGGTGTTTGCCGCGGCCCCCGATTCGACGATCAAAATGCAGATCTGGCGTTCCGGACGGAAGATGGATGTTGAGGTGAAGGTGCGCAAATCTCCGCGTTCCTGGTTCAACCGCAACTGGAGCTCCCAGTCCGGCGCTTTGCCGGTACGGCAGCTCTGAGCAGGAGAAAGACGATAAGGAAAAGGCCCGGAATTTTTCTCTTCCGTGCCTCATTCTTTCAACAGGTACAGCAGGAGAATCCTATTATTTGGCGCGCAGAAAATAACGCTTGAAGAAACGTTCCGGATCCAGCGAGCGCTTGGCGTGGCGGAGAGACTCCTCATTCATATCCTGTTCACGGTTCATGAATTTCGCCTTGCCGCGAAGTGCAATCGCCAGCTGCCAGGTCAGGGTCTGCGGTGCTCCCTTTACCGCGTGATCGGCCTTTTCGTAATGCACGTCCACGGTGTCGGAGGGCAGCAGACTGTAGACCGAGAATCCCGCCGGATAATCCGGCTCCGCGTAGAGGATGATCCCGCCCAGCCCTAGCTCGTCGAAGTTGTTCCATGCCCGGTTCATGGCCAGCGCTTCCTCTTCGAGAAATTCACAGGGTTCCAGTCTGGAGTTCAGGTCGGCGGCGAGCTTCGCCACCACCGGAATCTCCTCCTTGGTGATCCGGCGCACCTCCGCGTAGGGCCAGTTGGTCTGAAACTGTTTGACCAGATTATGCTTCTTTCGCAACTTCGGACCGGTGAACGTTGCAATCTTTTCCACCGAATAGAGGTAGTCGATCGCCCCTTCGTCAAACTCCAGTTCAAAGTAGTCGTCACACTCCGGATGGCGATCGAGAAACTCCTCCGGCACATCGTAAATTCCACCGTCGGTCAGGCCTTCCGCAAGAAAGGCGTCGTTGATCGCTTTCAGGTCCTCGGGTTCCGTCCAGCGACCGATCGGATAATGGATCGTGCGGGCCTTGCGCTCGTAGACCACCAGCCGGTCACCGGCCTCGACGAACTCCAGTCCGTACGGCTCCTGGTACATGAACAGATTGGGGAAGCTGCATTCGCAGCTCTGACTTGCCCCGATGGCCAGTTTTTCGTCGAACAACTTCCGGTCCGCAAGGGTAACCGGACGGAGAGTGCTGAAATCAATTTTCATTCTACGCCAACCAGATACTGTCTTCCTGAAGCATGACCCCCGTCCCCTTCGCCACCGCGTTGAGCGGTTCTTCGGAGATGAAGACGGGCAGCCCGGTTTCTTCGGTTAATAATTTATCGAGTCCGGAGAGCATCGCGCCGCCGCCGGCAAGCATGATGCCGCGATCGATCAGATCCGCCGCCAGATCCGGAGGACACCGTTCCAGCGTCGCACGGACCGCTTCGATGATCGTGGTGATCGGCTCCTGCAGCGCCATGCGGATTTCCGCCGCGCTCACCCGGACCGTTTTGGGAACCCGTGAGACCAGATCCAAGCCTTTGACTTCGAGACTTTCATCGTCTTTGACCGGATAGGCGCTGCCGATCCGTATCTTGATCTGTTCGGCGGTCAGTTCGCCGATCATCAGGTTGTAAACCCGTTTGAGGTGCTGAATGATCGCACCGTCGAGTTCGTCGCCGCCGACACGGACACTCTTGGAGCCGACGATGCCGGAAAGAGAGATCACCGCCACCTCCGTGGTTCCGCCGCCGATATCGACGATCATGCTGCCCGCCGGTTCCGCCACCGGGAGACCGACGCCGACGGCGGCCGCCATCGGTTCTTCCACCAGAACAACTTCCCCGGCTCCGGCCCGCTTGGCGCTGTCCTTGACCGCACGATTTTCCACCTCCGTGATGCCGGACGGTACCGCCACCAGCACCCGGGGATGCAGCAGACGTTTCCGCCACGGCACCGTCCGAATCGCCTTCTGAATGAAGTAGCGGAGCATCTCTTCGGTAATTTCGAAATCCGCGATGACGCCGTCTTTCATCGGCCGGATCGCCCGGATGTTGCACGGGCATTTGCCCAGCATGCTTTTGGCTTCGCTGCCGACGTTGAGCACCTGACGGGTGCTCTCCTTGATGGCCACGACGGAGGGTTCCGCCAGTACGATCCCCTTGTCACGCACATACACCAGGCAGTTGGCGGTTCCGAGGTCGATGCCGATATCGGTGGAAAACATTTTGGCCAAGCATTGAGTACTCATGGACCCCCCTACCTACGGTGAATATATCCCAGCTTTAATCTCTGATTTTCGAAACGCTCTTTTCTTTTGCTGTATTAATAGACTTTTTTTTTCTGAAATTGCAAGTAAATCCGGCAAATATTGTCCAACAAACCTTTAAAAAGCGCCGGTTTGTCCTCTCCTGTTGATTGAAAACCATTCTTCCCGGTGATATTGTATGTGAACTGAAAACCGGAGAGAAAGCACGTGTTTCCCCCAGTTTCCGGCGGATCGAACGATAAGGCCGCCGGCTGTTCGCGGGGATTTTTTGAAGCCACCGTCTGCTTCTCCGGGGAGTTTGGGAGAAAAATGAGTTGTGACAATGCGGTGTGCCCTCCGGGCTATGTGCACCATCTCGATCTTCTGCACGACTATCCGGCGCCGGAGTTCCCTGTGATGACAATCCCGCGGGAAGCCTGGCGGAACGGGCTGGTCCTGCGTATGCCGAATCATCTCGGCGATGCGGTCATGGCGCTCCCCGCGCTTCAGATGCTCCGCCGAATCGTGCCGGAATATTGTTCTCTCCAGGTGATTGCTCCTGTCGGGCAGCGCGCCCTCTACGGATCGTTGCCCGATGTGGATGGTTTTTTGCCTCTGGCAGAGATTCATCGCGGCTGGTCGATCGAGGAGCTGCTTTCCCTCCGGCAGCAGCGGCTCGGCATCGGTGTGCTTTTCAATAATTCACTGCGGGATGCGCTGCTCATGCGTCTGGCCGGGGTTCCGCGCCTGTTCGGCGCTGCGGCCAGAGGGCGTTCTCCGCTTCTGGCGCGCAGTTTCCGCTTTCCGCCGCGCAGGGATCGGCAGCTTGCCGAAATACACCAGACCAATAAATGTCTTGCGATCGCTTCTGCTCTCGGCGCACCGCGCTGGGATGGTTCCCTGCCGGTATTCCGACTTCGCCCCGCGGTCAACGAACTGGCGCCGGAAATCACCGCCTTCTGTGAACACCCGCGAATGTTGACCGTCGCTTCCGGTGCTGCTTACGGAGCCGCCAAACGCTGGCCCGGCGAGTCGTTCCGCGAAGTTGCCGGCGCCTGGGTCGAGGGGGGAGGAATCGTGGTGGTGCTGGGATCCGCATCGGAACGTGCAGTCGGCAATGAGGTGATCTCCGGGCTGAGGCGTGACCGGGCGTTCAACCTCTCCGGAAAGACCGGGTTGGCGGAATTGATGCATCTTCTCGCCGGTTCGGTGCTCACTGTGGCCAATGACTCCGGAATCATGCACCTCTCCGCAGCTCTGGGGCGGCCGGGAGTGGCGATATTCGGGCCGACCGACTATACGGCGACCGGCCCGATCAGTTCGAAATGGAGTCTGCTGTTCGACAAGGTGGAGTGCGCCCCCTGCTTCCGCCGTGAATGTCCGCAGGGAGAGGCTCGCTGCATTCGCCGGGTGACGCCCGGGATGGTGATCGCCGAAATGCGGCGGATTGCCGGGGCGGAGGGAATTCGGCTCTGAATCGTATCCGGTCAGGGGAGCGCCGCCGCCTCCGCGACTTTTTCCTCCTCTTCCGACGGGGCCGGCGGGAGATCGATGACTCGGATCTTTTTCCAGGCACCGGAACGCCGCCGCCACACCATCAGTGCGGCATCTACCGCCATGTAAAAGGTGATCAAAGCCCACACCTGGGAAATGCCCGTCTTTATCACGTAGATCAGATAGAGGGTGCCGGGAATCTGAATCAGCCACGAAGTCGCCATGCCGATGGCGAGCGGAATCCGGGTGTCTCCCGCGCCGCGCAGACTGCCCATGGCGATGAAGCGTGTGGCGTCGAGCAAATTGAAGAGAATCGCCCAGCGCAGAATGATGACCACGTTCTCGTGAACCTGTCTGAAATCGATACCTGTAGTTCCGGCATTTTTCGAGCCGAAGAGATTGATCAGCAGCTCAGGTGCGAAGAGATAGAAGCAGGAGGCGGCGAGCATCCAGCAGGCGAGCATGCGCCATGAGCGGCCCGAAATTCGCTCGGCGACCAGGAGACGCCGCTTGCCGATGTACTGGCCGGTGATGATGCTGGTCGCATCCATGAGGCCGATCATCGGCATATTGCCCAACATATTGATGGTCAATGCGATGCTGGTCGCTGTCAATGCTTCGTTGCCGAGGTTGCCGATCATCATCACGACGATGGCGAACGCGGCGTTGCGGATGAAGGTTTGCAGACCGGCCGGAGCCCCGAAGAGAAGCAGCTTGCGGAAGAAACGCCATTCCGGCCGGCGGTGGCGGCGGGTCTCATACTCCGACTGCGAAACCATGAGAAAGACCGTCGCGGAAATGAGCAGCGTGCAGAGGTTCGCCAGGGAATTGGCGGTCCCTGCGCCCAGGATTCCCAGCGGAGGCAGTCCGAATTTTCCGAAGATCAAAATGTAGTTGAGCGGCACGCAGATGAGGCAGCCGACCACTTTGATCGCGGCGACAAGCATGGTTTTCCCGCGACCGGTGAAGAAGGAGAGAAACCCCAGTTCCATGCAGGTGAAGCCTGCGCAGGGGGACATCGCGGTGAAATACTCTGCCTCGAATGCCGCAATCGTCGGATGGTGGCCGTTGTGGGCAATGATCCATGAGCCGCCGGCCGGAAGGGCGAAGGTGAGCAGAACCGCCACAATCGTGCCGAAGTAGAAACCGTTCCAGGCCGCCTGAACGCAGCCGACCCGGTCGTTTGCCCCGTGAAACTGGGCGATGACGGTCGCGGTGAAGCTGGTGGTGATCAGAAAGAAGGCCATCAGCGTGAAGAACATCTGACCGGCCGGCATGGCGGCGGCAATCTCCTCCGGGGAATCGTTGGCGATGAAAATCCGGTTGGTCAGCATCATGATGGTGTTGCTGGCGCTCAGAATGATCAGCGGCCAGGCGATCCGCCAGATTTCGAGGTAGCCGCCCGGCTCGAAAAACTGCCGCCGGCTGAAGTAGCCGGCGAAGGTTCGGAATGGTTGTTGGATTGCTGAAAAACGCATGGGAGTCGATCTGTCTGATTTGTTAAACGCGTAATATAGTCCGGAAATCCTGATTTTCAATAAAAAAGATGAAAAAATTCCGGAAAGCGTCGTTGTCAGCGCATCGAAAGGAGTTTCTCGGCGGTTTCCCGATTGCAGTTGGCGAAGCCGAAGGAGTCGCTGTAGGCGAACACCTCCGGCATGTTGCTCCAGACATCGACGGGTTTGTGTGCGTCCGCGCCGATGACGGTCTTGACGCCGCACTCCGCCGCCAGTTCCCACACCGGATTCCACGGGTATTGCCGCCGGGTTTCGCTGCCGTTCACCACCGGTGGTTTGCGGAACCCGTAGGCATTGATTTCGAGCGGAACATCGAAGCTGAGCGAAGCCTGCATGAGATCACGGTACAGCGCATCGAGTTCCGGCGTCCATTCGCGGAAGCGGACCAGCGCCATGTCAGGATGGGCGAGACAGGCGATGAAACCGTTTTCCATCATCTGGATCGACTCCTCGATACAGCCGCGGACCAGTTCCGGTTCCGCCGGGGTGATGTCGCCGACCCAGATCAGTTCTCCGGCACGGCGGGTGAAGTGGACGGCGCCGATCAGATAGTCGAGGCCGTATTCTCCTAGAAAGACCTCCCGGTAGAACGAGGGACCGAGTGAGGGAAGATAGTCCGCTTCCAGACCGGCGAGGATCTTGAGCTTCGGGTACTCCTCCCGGGCGCGCCGGATGTCCTCGCAGTAGGCCGAAAGTTCTGAAAAATCCATTCGCGACGAGGCGTATTCTCCACCGGGAAAGGGGGAGTGGTCGGAGAATCCCAGTACGGACAGTTCCTGTTGCACCGCTTCAGCACAGTAATCGGAAATTTCCCCCCGGGCGTGTTTGCAACGGCGGGTATGAGTGTGCAAATTGACCCGCTGCGGTTGTTTCATAGTTCGGAACCTCCAGTGGTAATCCGATTAATATAGCGTCGCCCCGGGTGGAAATCAATGCGTTTTCCGGAAAATACTTCGCGATCGGAATCAGGCTTCTCCACTGTAAATTCGCGTATAAGCCTCGTAGGCCTTGCGATAGCGGGAGGCGTTGGCCGGGCTGAAACTCTTGTGGGTGTAGCTGCGGTAACGGTTGATTTTGAGCGAGGCGCGTTCAAAATAGATGCGCAACTGGTTAATTACGCTCACTTCGTAGTCGCCGAGGAACTTTTCGGAACGAACCAGCTCCGCTTCCGTCTGGGTGACGCCCAGTTCCTTGAGCGGAGAAACGGCCTCATCCTGCAGCAGTTCATCCTGGAGCTCCAGAGAATCTCCCAGCGTCTGGGAGATGTTGCCGATCAGCAGGACGAAATGCAGAATGCCACGTTCACGCGACTCGGTGTCCGGACTGGAAAGCATCCGTAAAATCGCCCGGGTGTCTTCCGCCGCCTGCTGCATGAGGCCGTTGCCGATGGTGTAAAGACGGCTGCGTTCCGCCTCCTCCCTGGCGAAAAGATCGTCGGAGAAGAGCTTGACCGCACAGTCGTACGCGGCATCGCGCCGCCCCATCAACGGCGGCAGGTTCATCTTGATCAAAGGGTCTGCATTGCGGAGCGGTTTATGCAGCGGAGCCCCGGGACGGAGAAAATCCCACGTCCGCTTGACCCGGCTGATGATTTCATTGGGCAGACTCATGCTCATGAACCACTCCCCTGTTGCGGAGACCGCCGCGCTCCGGCGTTCGGAAACGCGGCGTATTTCTGACTTACGGCAGATAGGTGAACTGGAACGCCTTGCTGGCTTTGACCGCTTCACGGATCTTCTGTACGAGCATGTCGGGCACTTCCACATTGGTCTTTACCACGGTGAGCGAAAGACCGGACTTGAGGTCCTGCGGAGCGCGGATGTCGACGATGTTGATGTTCTTCTCGCCGAGAATGCCGGCGATCCGGCCGATGACACCCGGTTCATCCTTGTATTCGACGAACAGATGGTGCCCGGTAGGCTCCAGATAGAGCTGGTCGAAGTCGTTGAGCCGCGAAATCATCAGATTATTCTCCGTGATGGTGCCGCGCGCTCCCGCCTTGTAGATCAGATTGCCGCCGACGAAGAGATCGATGCTCATCGCCTGACCGTAATGTTTGGAGTTGTCCACTTCGCGGTTGATGAGCTCAATGCCGGTTTCCGACAGGAACTGCTCGGCATCCTTCGGGCCGTTGTCGGCGGCAAAGTCGGCGGCGATTCCAGCTGCAAGCGCGGGAGTCATCCATTTGGCATACTTGGCGAGATCGCCGTAGAAACTGGTCTCAATCCGGGTCGGATTGTTGTCCTTGCCGAGATAGGCGTTGGTCAGCGCCGTCAGAACGTAGGCGAGCTTCTGGTACTTGGCGTCGAGACCGTCCGGAAGCGCCTTGTTGACCACGCAGTTGGTGATCCCCTGCTCAAAGTAGGCGATCGTCTGTTCAGCGGCGCGGCGGGCGGCCGTGAAATTCGCCTCATGCGTATTGGCGCCGAGATGCGGCAGCATGATGTCGGCGATGTCGGCGACGCTCTTCGGCCCGGCTGCATCCTTCGGATAGACGTCGTTGCAGAAGATGATCTTTTTTTCCGCCTTGACCGCGCGCAGATCTTCTTCGTTGACGATGCCGGAGCGGGCGCAGTTGATCAGGGTGGCGCCCGGTTTCATCAGGTCGAAGAGGCGGCGGTTGACCATGCCGCGTGTCTCGTCATTCTCGGGAATGTGCAGCGAGACGAAATCGGATTCCGAAAAGATGCGGTCGACGTTGGTCAGTTCGACGCCGAGTTTGTCGGCGAGAGCCGGGGAGAGAATCGGATCATACCCGAGAATTTTCACTTCGAATCCGGCAAGCCGTTTGACCAGCAGCTGGCCGATGTTGCCGAGTCCGAGGATGCCGACGGTTTTTCCTGTCAGCTCCCGGCCCATGAATTTGCTCTTCTCCCACTCTCCGGCACGGGTGGAGATATCGGCCGGAATCAGGTGACGGCAGGAGGCGAGAATCATCGCAATCACCTCTTCGGCAACCGCATTGGAGTTCGCCCCGGGGGTGTTCATTACGTCGATATCGTGCTTGCGGGCGTACTTGATGTCGATGGTGTTGAAGCCGGCGCCGGCGCGGACGATCAGCTTGAGCTGCGGCAGTTGATCGATGATCTCCGGAGTGATCTTCTCGCTGCGGACGATCAGCACTTCCGCGTCACTGTTGGCTTTGATGAGATCAGCGAGAGGCGTGGCTGCGTCGAGCACCACCTGATAGCCGCGTTCGGAGAGAAGCTGGGCGGCAAACTTGTCTAATTTTGTGGGAATCAAAACTTTGCGCATGATGATATCTCCATGTGGTTACGGACATTTTATGCTGTCGTTATAACAATATCCTAATATACCACACCGGAGGGGGTTTTTCAAGGAATCAGCGTCCGGTAAAGCGGATGAAAACCACTTCGCGACGGCAGCGCAGGCGCCAGGGCAGCGACAGGTTGCCCAGCCCGGAGGTCACGATCATGCGGGTGCCGGTTCTGCGGCGCCGGAACTCCCCGTAGGCGAAGTGGCGGTTGTAGCAGCTCGGCGTGTAGAGCGGGCCGACGAGGGGAAAGCGCAACTGGCCGCCGTGAGTGTGACCGCAGCAGACCAGACGGACGCCATCGAAGGCGTCTCCGGTATCGAGCGCGATGACGGTATCCGGATTGTGAGCCAGAAGAATGACGGTCTGATGAGTCGGCCAGAGTCCGGGAAGACGCGGTGTGCCGCGGGCGACATCGTCGCAGCCGAAGACATAGAGCATATCGTCGCGCCACGACTGATTGCAGAGGAAGCGGAACCCGCCCTCTTCAAACAGCTTGTTCCACAGGCTGATCGGAATCCATTCCTTGCCTCTTTCCCAGTTCCCGGGAACGGCGAGGCGGACAGGAGCGGCCGCGGAGAGAATCTTCAACAGTTCGGGTAGCCGGGCCACGTCACAGCCGTCCGCGACGAGATCTCCACCGGTGAGCAGCAGATCCGGTTGAAATGCCGCAATCGCCGCCGCCGCACTTTCCGCGATCAGGAAATCCTCACGGGTGCCGCGGAAATGGACATCGGCGAGAAACGCGATTTTTTTTCCGGCGGCTTCCGGGGCCGGGATCTTGTAGAAAACCTCCGACACCGGGCTGCCGGGTTTCACTCTCGCCTGCCGGTAGGAAATGACCTGCCGCCAGTTGACCAGCCGTTCCGGATGGGGAACGGTCAGGGGAAAGTAGTGCTGATGAAGCCGTCGGTTCACTCGTCAAGCTCCGCGATGATCTCCGCGGAGAGCGGACGAACCGCAACCAGCGTGCATTTGCGGCCGCCCGGCACCTCGAAGGTTTCGCCCTGTCGGCGGTTGAGCACCGCCGCGCCGAGACGGGTGCGGTAGGAAAGGAATTTCCGCTCCGGATCTCCATCCCAGGCGCCGAGGAGCTGATAGACTTCCGCTTCGCCGTCGTCGTAGCGCAGTTCGATCTCCGAGCCGATGACGGCGGAGTCTTCCACCTTGATCGCCCTGAGGTTGATCGGCTGGATGCGGGCAAGTTCGCGTTCCAGTTCCGAGCGGCGGCGGCTGAGGAAGTTCCGGCGCTCCTTGGCCGCGTCGAATTCGGAGTTCTCCCGGAAGTCGCCGTGGGCCCGGGCAACTTTCAGGGCTTCGCGGTTTTCCGGAACATGGATGTTGATGATGTCATCCAGCTCCTTCATCAGGCGCTTGTGCGATTTGACGCTGGTGTAATTGGGTTCCGTGGTGACCGGTTCGCGGGTTTCAGCAACGCCGATTCCGGCTTTGAGGATCCGCTGCCCCGCGCCGTTTTCGAGATAATCGCGCAGCATCGGCGAAATGCGTGACAGTTTCACCATCAGACTCTGCCGTTCGCCCGGACTCAGGAAGAGCGCGCCCTGAAGCACTGCGGCGAACATCATCGCGTCGCCGTGGGCCGCTTCCAGCAGCTGTTTCTGAAAATCGACGTTGTCAAGCAGCAGAGAACGCAGTTCCCGGATTGCCGCTCCCCATGCTTTCGGGAGGTTGTCCGCCGAAAGGGCGCGGGCGGTATTTTCCACATTGATGAGGCCAAGCAGTTCTTCGCTGGGGCGTTTTTTGCGGTTTTTCCAGATCCAGAGCAGCAGATCGGCGCTGCACACCTTGTGTTCGCAGCAGCAGTCGAATAGCAGCTCCTCGGAGACACCGGCACAGACGCTGTTGAGCGATTTGAGCGGCAGGCGCATTGCGCACTCCGCGAGATATTCCTCCGGAAATACCACCGCAGTGGCGGCGGCGAGACTTTCCAGCTGCTTGGCCGGCAGTTCTCCCCAGACGCTCAGCTGCGAGAGCGGGACCCGACTCGGATTGGCGGGCCAGAACGGCGCCTTCGCCAGCAGGGGAGTGCAGATTTCGCGGAGCTGTTCCGGCGTGGAGCGCAGGTGGAGCCGGGAGATGATGGAGGCGAGCAGTTTTGCTTCGCGAACCGCGGTGTCGGGCTTGAGATTTTCAAAGAAGCGGCGGAAACCGGACGCCTCCTCGTCGGAGAATTTCCCCGCGTTGCGCTCCTCCTCGTTGGTGAGCAACAGATCGACCTCCTTGAGACTGCGTCCGTCGCAGGAGCGGCGGGTGCCGGCAACGGGCCCCGCCGGGGTTTCCGAACTCCAATACTTGTCGAAAGCCGCTGTGTCGAGGTTGCGCACGCAGCCGGCCTGCGCCATCTGCTGCATCACCGCATCGGAAACCGGCACTACCGCGCGCCGGGCCACGATGGCGCGGAAATCGCGGGAACTGATCGGCGTTTTCAGCGCGCCGACCAGCCGGCTCAGTTCGGGACCGGGGCTGAGAATCACCGCATCCCGCAGGATGATGTCCAGCGGAATCGCCGCGGAGCCGCCGGTGAGGCCGAATGCGGAGACCGCCAGCGAGGCGTTGATGTTGGCGATCGCTCCGGCGGTGCACCAGCGCCCGGAGGAGGGCAGAAAAAGCACCATACCGCTCTTGAGGGCGAGCAGCCGCTGGAGCCGCGCACTGACTTCGGCGAGCGGGACGTTTTCATCGCGCACCCCGAGCGCCTTCATCACCGGATTGCGACCGAGATAGGGCGGCAGCGCGGTTTTGACGCCGGCGACCAGCATTTTCCGGAAGATCGGGCTGTCGGTCATCGGCAGTGCAGCCAGGCCGACACAGAAGGCTCCCTGCGCATCGTCAAGTTCATCATCGCCCCAGGCCTCCCAGAGCAGATTGAGCTGTTCGATGATCTCTGCCGGAATCGGGTTGCCGGCGGTGCGCAGCGCGGCAAGCAGGTTGTCGAGATTTTTTTTGGAAGGCTGTTCAAGACAGGATACCAGCAATTCTTCAAAGGCGACCGAATCCATTCTATTCTCCGATGCGTTTCTCCTCCGGTCCCGAGGGTGTTGCCGGAGGGGCATTGATTGGTTGTTACTCTCATAATATAGCCTCTCCCGGATTGGTTTTCAATGCGTGGCGGACAAAAAAGCCGCGCAGCTGCCGGTGAATGGACAATTTGCACATCGGGTGGTGTCGGCGGGGAAATCCTCTTCCGCGATGGAACCGTCCGGCCGGATCATCCGCAGCATGGCGTCTGCGTCAGCCCGGATTCCGGCCAGTCCGGCACTGATGTTGAGGTTCGCTCCGAATTCGGCAACCGACCCGTCACGGCAGTCGAGCCGGAAGGAACGCACCAGTTCCGGCGGAATGCGACTGGTGTTGAGCGCGTGAAACTTATGCAGCATGGCGACTTCGTCCGAAGCGTCGGATTCCGTTTCCACAATCCAGAGTTCGCGTCCGGAGGAGAGGGCAAAGCAGGGGGAGCACCAGCAGGGGAGCTCCCCGATGCGCACTTCCAGCGGCGAGGGGAGGGGGCGTCGTCGTTCCGGCGGAATATGTCGGAATTCGCCCCATCCGTTTTGCTCCAGCGCTTCCACGGAGCGTTTCAGGCGTGTTTCAAGTTCGTTGCGCACCGTTTCGCAGGAGACGGCGGGAGCGAGCAGCGCCCGCAACATCGGCGTACGGTGGTCCTCCTGCCAGAATCCGAGCAGCATCCGGTTGAATTCCCGGGCGAAGGTGAGCATGACGCGGGAGCGCAACTCCATGCCGGAACCGTTGTCTTCCTCTTCATTCCGGCGATAGAAAAGTTCCCGCATTGCCGTTCGGAGAAGGATATTGCAGTAACTGTCGCGGGAGAGGAGCGATTTCGCCAGATGGATTTGCCGCAGCGTCGCTTCCGCCGCCGGATCGTGACCGCCGCGTGGAGCGTAATAGGTGAGAAAGTATCTCCGGCGGCATCCGTTCCAGAGACGGCGCCGCCGGAGCGACCAGCTGAACCGGTAATCTTCGGCTCTGACCTTCACAGCTTGATCGAAATTTTTTCGCGCATGCGGAACACTTTTTTAACCGCCGCATCGACGTTTTCCGCGCGGGCGAGGCAGACGCCGAGACGACGATGCCCTTTGAGTTCCGGCTTGCCGAAGAGACGTACCTGCGTGTCGGGCTCCTCCAGCGCCTTATCCACCCCTTCGAAGGCGACCTGGTCCGATACTCCTTCGGCGACGATCGCCTTCGAGGCGGAGGGGCCGTGGAACGCGATGTTCGGAATCGGCAGCCCGAGGATGGCGCGGGCATGGAGGTCGAACTCCGAGAGATCCTGCGAAATCATCGTTACCATGCCGGTGTCGTGCGGCCGTGGACTCACTTCGCTGAAGAGCACCTTGTCGCCGCAGATGAAAAGTTCGACGCCGAAGATTCCCCGACCGCCGAGAGCTCCGGTCACCAGTCCGGCAATTCGCTGCGCTTCGGCGATGGCGGCTTCGCTCATCGGCTGCGGTTGCCACGATTCCTGATAGTCGCCGTTGACCTGGTGGTGACCGATCGGTTTGAGGAAGGTGGTCCCGCCTGTGTGGCGGACCGTCAGCAGCGTGATCTCGTAGTCGAACGGGACGAATCCTTCGACGATCACTTTGCCGGCTCCGGCGCGGCCGCCCTCCTGTGCGTTTTTCCATGCCGCGTCGATATCCGCCTCGGATTTGATCGTGCTCTGGCCGTGGCCCGAGGAGCTCATAATCGGCTTGACCACGCAGGGAATGCCGATCTCCTTCACCGCCGCGTCGAACTCCTCGCGGGTGGCGGCGAAGCGGTAGGGGCTGGTCGGCACGCCCAGCTCCTCGGCGGCCAGGCGGCGAATCCCTTCGCGGTTCATCGTAAGTTTCGTCGCGCGTGCGGTCGGGATCACATGATATCCCTCTTTCTCCAGTTCGACCAGCGTGTCGGTGGCGATCGCTTCCACCTCCGGAACGATGTAGTCCGGCTTCTCCTTTTCGATCACCTGCCGCAGCGCTTTGCCGTCGAGCATGTTGATCGTGTAGGCGCGGTGGGCAACCTGCATGCCGGGGGCGTTGTGGTAGCGGTCCACCGCAATGACCTCCACGCCTAGACGCTGCATGGCGATGACCACCTCTTTGCCCAGTTCCCCCGCGCCGCAGAACAGAACTCTGGTGGCGGACTTCGTCAGAGCGGTACCGATGATGTTTGGCATGATATTCCCTTATGTTTTTTTCTTCCGGGGACGGAAAATCAGTATAAGATTCCTCCCGGGAAGATGAGTTTCACCTGATCGGCCGGCGCCCATCCGTCCCGACCGTTGACCCGCAGCCTGACCCAGTCTCCGCGGCGCTCCACCACAAAGGCGGTGCTGCCGCCCGGAATCGTCGCCTCGACCCGGCCGCTTGCCGCCGTCGGAAGGGTGCGCAGTTCGAGCGTGCTGCCGATGATGATCGCCTGGTCCGGATTGTATGGGCCGACCGCCTGTGCCGTGGCTGCCGCCAGTGAGAGCATCAGAAGCACCGTCGCGACGCTCTCCACGACGATCAGCGTGTTGCGTCGGAGAGTGCGTCGCAGCCCGAATGTGAGACAGAGTACAGCGAACATTGCCGCGGCGATGGTGAGATAGTCATCCGGTCGCAGCCGGTCGCGGCACCAGGTCAGCAGAGCCTTCGGCGTACCGGCCGTGCCGATCTCCGGCAGGACGAGTTTCCGGTTGACCAGGTTGAGATTTTCCAGCGTTTCGGAGTCACGCGGCGCGAGCAGGTGTGCCTGTTCGAAACCGAGTCGGGCGCGGGGAAGATCGCCGAGCCGATAGTGGGCGGAGGCGAGGTTGTAGAGCACGTTCGGGGCCGGGGCCGCCGGATTGAGCTGTTTCTCGTAACCCGCAGCGGCCGCTTTGAAATCCCCCTTTTCGAAAGCGGCGTTGAACGTGGAGGAAACCTGCGCTGCGACCGCAGTCAACGCCAGAATGGAGAGGGCGAAGAGGGATACCCGTTTGAGCAGGTTCACCAGGCGGCTGCGGAGTTTCTGCGTCAATACAACCGGGGAGCGTTCACCGCCGACCGGTTTGAAGCTCTCCGCTTCGAGGGAGTCGAAAAGGCCTGCCAGCTCAGGGTCGTCGAGTTTCCGGGCCACTTCGGCAGCCCCCGCGCCCGGAGGGAGGTGAAGGGCTTCCGCCAGGTAGGGAACCGCTTCTTCGCGGAGCACCGGGGCGACATCGCCGTCGCCACGGAGCTGCCTGAGCAGTTGCGGGAGTTTTTTCCGGAGGGCTGTACGCCGGGCGAACTCCGGATCATGTTCCAGCCGTTCCCGCCGCCGGCAGCGCCATTCGATCAGAATCGCCGCGAGCGGGCCGCCGAGCAGAAAGAGCAGAATCCAGCCGATCCGGTTGCGGATCAGCGGCAGGGCCACGCCGGAACCCGGTGCCGCCTTGAGGTAGAAGAGCTCTTCGCGAGGAGCGGGGATCTTCTCCACCTCCGGTTCGGACACTGTGGCGCGTGCCGTTTCCGCGGCCGGGGCGCTGTCGGAGACTGCCGCGGAGAGTTTCCGTTCGCTCTTGACAATCGGGAGTTTCAAGTCGAAATCGTGCCGGACATACTCTCCCGTCGCCGGGCGGAACGTGGCGAATTTCAACGAGATGTTTTTTTCGCCCGGCTCGAGCGGAATGACGGCATATTTGAGTTCAACCAGACTGCTGCTGTCCGGAGAACTTTTCTTCACTTCGCCGGGGTAGACGCGGAATCCGGGCAGCTCGAGTTTCGGCGTGGCGAACGTCTCCGGTGTGCCCTCTCCCCGGGCGGTGATGCTCAGAGAGAGGGGCTCGCCCACTTTGCCGGAGTTCTGGTCGAATCGGCAGGAGATCTCCCAGTCGCCGACCAGTCCGAGGTTGATGCAGTTCGCGGGAGCGGGAGGCAGGGCTTTGATGGTGATTTCCTGCCCCGGTTCGAAGGTTACCCGGTAGGGGACGCGGTTCTCTCGCGAGAAAAAGGAATCGAAGAAATCGTCGTCGAACGGTGACCGGGGACGGCGTGCCCGCCGTCCATCGTCCCGGACGATGCTGACTGTGGCGCTCGCTCCCGGCGTGAGCTTTCCCGGCACGGTGGCGCGGAAGGCGGTCCGGAAGGAGAGCACTCCGTAATAGCGGCCATCAAGCAGTTCCCGCCGTTCGGCGGGGCGGTCGAAACGACGCATCTGCGGATTGTTTCGGGAGTAGTCGCGAAAGACCACATTGTCCAGGCCGGAAAGCTCCGGGTATTCTGCCAGGCGGGCGCGCAGGGAGGGCAGCAGCCAGAGATTAAGTTCCAGCGGTATCTCCTCGCCGACAAAGAAGGTGCGCCGCTTCTCCGGAATGCGGATGGTGCCGAACGCCGCCTCTTTCATTGTGACGGAGTCTCCGGAACTCTGCACTGCCGGCTGGGAGCCCGGGGGGAGCACTTTGACTTCGAGAGCCCGGGTGGTGACCTCCTGACCGTCGAGTCGGAAGGAGAACGACGGAATTTTCAGCGTGCCTTCCCGCTCCGCCCGGATCGGGATCTCATAGGTGTAGGAGGTGTTGAAATTGATGCTCTCCATGCGCTGACTGACTGAATTGGTGATCCATTGCCCGTTTTCCAGCGGAGGCAGGCGGAGTCCTTCGGTGAGGCGCCGGTCTAGTTTCAGGGAAAAGGTGACCAGCTCTCCCGCCGCGACAGAGGAGGGCGAGACCGTTGCGGAGACCTCGGGGGCCGCTGCCGAAAGGTGCAGCGATGCGGAAATCGCCGCGAGAAAAAGTATTCTCATCACATATTTCATAGCTCTCACCAATCCTTTTCCACGCGGGGCTGGCGGCCACGCTGGAGTTTCTTCAATTCATCGCGAAGTTGTTTCTCTTCATCCGCCATCATGTCCAGCAGTTGAGCTGCGGTTTTTTCATCCATTTTCCCCTCCTGCTGCTGCGGAGTCTGCTGCGGTTGAGGTGGACGAGTTTCCGGAGTATTCTGTTGCTTCTGCTGATCCTTCTGATCCTGCTGGCTGTTGTCGTCCTTCTGATCCTTTTGATCTTTCTGGTCCTGCCGTCTGTTGTCGTCCTTCTGATCTTTCCGGTCCCCGGAGGAATCGCCGAGGGCTTCCAGAGCCTTTTCCAGATGGCGGTCGGCTTCCTCCTTCCGATTTTCTTCCCGGGAACGCTTGGCCTGATCCAGCTCCTCTTTCGCCTGTTCGGCACGTTTGCTCAAATCTTTCTGATCCAGCTCATCCGCCTTCTGCTTGAGTTCATCGGCGCTTCGTCTTGCCTGATCCAACGCCTGATCAGCAGAATTCTGCTGATCCTGCTTGTTCTGCTGATCCTGCTTGTTCTGCTGATCCTGCTTGTTCTGCTGTCTTGCCTGCTGAGTCTGTTGTTTTGCCTGCTGTTGCAGTTTCTTCAGCTCTTCAATCTTCTTTTTCAGCTCTTCGATTCTTTTGCGGTCGTCTGCAAGCTGCTGCAGATTGGCGGCGGAGGCGGAGAGAGCCGCTTCATTCTGCGGAATGGAGAGACTGCGCACATAGAGCTCTTCGGCGCTTTTTGCCCGGCTTTCCGCTTGACTCAGCGCCTGAAGCGCCGGGTCGAGTTGCTGCGCTTTGACCTGGGCCAGAGCTCCGGAAAATCCTTTGCGGACTTCGAGGTGTTCCCCTGTGCCGAGATTATGAAACGCACGAGCCTGCAGGTCGGGGCGCCCTTCCGCCTGGCGGATGACATCCTCGTAGAGTTGCGGGGCTTTCTCATCGCCGGCAAGTTGTTTTTCCCGGGCGGTGTTGTAAAGTTCTTCCGGAGAATCCGGCAGTTCCGGTTCGACATTGACAGTGCCCTCCGTGCGGGTTTCCGGTTTTGCCGGAATTGCCGGAACCGCCGGACCATTTACCGGCATCGGAATCGGAGGAACCGCTGGAAGATTTTCCGCCTGAAGCCCCGGCCCGCAAAGGACGGCGAGCAACAGCAGCGACGCCTTCGGAATGCGTCGCCGGGACTCAAAGGGGCGTTCGGAAATCAGAAAATAGATCAGCAGCAAAGCTCCTGCCGCGATCAGAGCCAGCGGAAATTTTTCAATCGGGACCGTGCGTTTTCCTCCCTCCTGTTCGGCCTGGTCGAGCCGTTTGATCCGGTCTTCCACCGCGGCCAGTCCGGTGTCGGTTACCGAGCTGCGCACGTAGATGCCTCCGGTTTCCGCAGCCAGCCGTCGCAGATTGATCTCGTTGAGCCGGGTGGTGATTAGTTTCCCGTCGCGGTCCCGTTTCAGCGTACCGTCCTCTTCCGGCACCGGTGCGCCGACCTCGGGATCGCCGAGGCCGATCACGAAGAGTGGAATTTCCTTCTTCTTCAATTCCCCGATGATCCGACTGCTGTCGCCGGAAAGCTCATCGCCGTCAGTCATCAGAATGATCGCCCGGTTGCCGGCGGCCGCCGCCTTGAACGCGGTCATCGCCGTGTTGAGTGCCAGCTCCAGATTGGTGCCGCCGAGTGGAACCGTATCCGTGGAGAGCTCGTCAATATATTGATTGAACGCCAGCTGATCCGAGGTGAGCGGGCAGGCGAGATAGGCGGTTCCTGCGAACGCGACCAGGCCGAATCGGTCCCCGGGATCGGCTTCCACCAGCTGCCGGAGTAGAAATTTCGCATGCTCCAGTCGTGACGGCGCGATGTCGGTTGCCCGCATGCTTTTAGAAACGTCGAAGAGCACCATGAGATCCCTGCCGTGAGGCTCATAGGGAACCAGCTGCGAATCCCAGAAGGGCCGTGCCGCCGCCGCGACGAGAAAGAGCATCGCCAGAAGCAGACAGCCGTTCCGGATACGCCTCCGCCCGGGAGAGAGCTTCACCGCGTCCGGATCGGAGGCGCTGCTTCCCAGAAGGGCGGCCAGTTTTTTCCGCCGTCGCGCCGCGGCCGCCAGGGAGAGAATGATCACCACTGCCAGCAGCAGCGGCACTGCGTAGAAGAATTGTGGATGAATAAAGTTCATGGTTCAGCCTCCTCGTGCCGTCCAAATACCGAAAATTACTCCCCAGTAATTGATGAAACAATATAATGCGGCAACAGCATTTGTCAAGTGCCGTGCCGGGAAAATGGTTCCGCCGATTGAATTCCCCCGCGGGAAACATGAAAAAAAACAGTTGTGCTGTGGCAAAAATCCGGTTCAGGCGTATATTATCTGTAAAACGCGCTTGATTTCCTGATGGGGGATGATATGAAAAAACGGGTTCGCAGGCTCTTTATCGCCGACCACCTGATTACGCCGGATCACCGGGTGGAGAACGGAGCCGTGCTCTGCGAAGACGACCGGATTCTGGCGGTCGGCGGACTTTCCGCTTTCGAGATGGAGCCGCAGCTGGAGGTGTTCCGGTTCGAGAACGCATACATGACGCCGGGCTTCATCGATACGCATATTCACGGGGCGGGCGGTTTCGATTGCTCTTCCCTGACGGTTTCGCCCAATCCGATCGATTCAATGAGCCGGATCCTTGCCGAACGGGGCGTGACTTCCTTCTTTCCCACCGTGGTGGCAGCTCCAGCAGCCGACATGCTGGAGAATCTTTCTCTGCTCGCCGCGGAGATGTCTCGGGAGCTGCCCGGAGCGGAGGCGGTGGGCATCAATTCCGAAGGGCCGTTCATCAATCCGTTCAAACGGGGAGCGCAGCAGGAGGAATCAATTCTGCCGATCGATCTGGGGTTTGCCCGGGAGCTCATCGAGGCGGGGCAGGGCAAGATCCGGGTAATGACCTTTGCGCCCGAGCTGGACAAGGCGACCGAACTGGTGGAATTTCTGCTGGAAAACGGTGTCAAACCTTCGATGGGGCACAGCATCGCCAACGAGCAGCAGACCATGCGCGCCATCGACGCCGGCGCCTGCTACTGCACGCACCTCTTCAACGGCATGCCGCCGCTCCATCAGCGTGAGATGGGGCTGTCGAGCATCGCTCTTACCGACAACCGGGTGACGGTGGAACTCATCATCGACGGGCGGCACATTCACCCGAGGATGGTGGATCTCGCCTGCCGCTGCAAGTCTCAGCGGCAACTGGTCGGCATCAGCGACTGCACGATGGCGGCGGGAATGCCCAACGGCGAGTATCGGATCGGGCCTTCTCTGATCCGGGTCAAAGATGGATTTTCCCAGACCGAACAGAGTGTGCTGGCCGGAACGACCACGATGCTTGATGCCGGCTGGCACAGTCTGATGAGCTGCGGTCACCTGGCGGAAACTCAGGCGGCGATGGCGGTAACCAGCAATCCGGCGGCGGCATTCCAGCTGACCGACCGGGGATTGCTTCAGCCGAACCGTCGCGCCGATCTCGCGGTGTTTGAACAGAAGACCAACCGCCCGCTGCTTACCGTCTGCCACGGGCGCATCGTCCACCGGGCGGAGGCGTGAATATGGAATATCGTCTCCTCGACAGCGGCAATCTCCGCAAGCTCGAAGCGGTGGGGGAATACCGGTTGATCCGGCCCGCTCTCAACGCATTCTGGAAACCGGCGCTGCCGGAGTCGGAGTGGGCTGCGGCGGATGCTGTTTTTACGCGCGACAGTTCCGGTGGCGGACGCTGGAGTTTCCGCCGTCCGCTGCCGGAAAGCTGGCAGATCCGGTGGGGCGGATTCACCCTCAAGGTCAAGCCGACCGGCTTCGGCCACCTCGGTTTTTTTGCGGAGCAGTTCCGCAACTGGGAGATTTTCCGCTCGGAGGCGTCCGGGCTGGGCAGGGGGGCGAAGGCGTTGAATCTTTTCGGATACTCCGGCGTCGGCTCGATGGCGATGGCGCAGTCGGGGGCGGGTGTCTGTCATCTGGACGCCTCCCGCGGCATGATTGAGTGGGGGCGGGAGAATCTGGCGCTCAATCCCCGGGTACCCGATGCGATCCGCTGGATTGCCGACGACGTTACCAAATTCACGGCGCGCGAAGTGCGCCGGGGCTCGCAATACAATCTCATCGCGCTGGATCCGCCGACGTTCGGCCGCGGGTCCAGCGGACAGGTCTGGAAAATCGAGGAGGACCTGCCGAAGCTGCTGGCCCGATGTGCCGAACTGCGCGACCGGTCGCGGCCGTTTACCGTAGTGCTGAGCTGCCACTCGCCCGGTTTTTCGGTGCTGGTGCTGGAACGGCTGGTGATGGAGGCATTCGGCGCCGGGGGGGAATTTGTATCCGGGGAGATGACCGTGCCGGAGAGCACCGGCCGGGAACTGCCTGCCGGAATCTGTGTCCGTTACCGGGTCGGCTGATCCGGATTTTCGTAAATATGAAACGAGGAGGAAGAATGATGAAATTTTCCTGGATTCCTGTTGCATTGCTCGCTGCCGCGTCGGTCGCCGCAGCCGATATTGCGCTGCCTGCGCCGGAGACCAGTGGCGGAATGCCGCTGATGGAAGCGCTTGCCAAACGGCGGAGCGAACGTGCCATTTCGAATGCGCCGCTCTCCCCTGCTGAGATTTCCAACCTGCTCTGGGCCGCGAACGGCATTACCCGGAAGGACGGTCGACGCACCGCCCCGACCGCGATGAACCGGCAGGAGCTTTCGCTCTATGTGGTCATGCCGAACGGCGCCTATCTTCACGATGCGAAGAAAAATGTACTCAAGGAGATCTATTCCGGTCGCTGTGAAGTGGCGAACAATGCTCCGCTCATGATTGTCATCGTTGCTGATCTGGGCCGGCAGAAACGGGAATTGGCGGCGGTGGATTCCGGTTTTATCGGGCAGAATATCTATCTTTACTGTGCGGCGAACAACCTTGCTACCGTATTCAAGGCCAGCTTCAACGCTTCCGTGCTGAAGAGTCTGCTGAAACTTGAGAAAACTCAGCTTCCCATGTATGTGCAGCCGGTCGGGCGGCCGGCCCGGTAGAATGCAAATTGATTGCAATTTGGCAATCCGGGTTGAAAAAACAGGCGGAGCACATTAAACTAATAGTGTCGTTTCCCTGATTGGCCGTCGATCGCCTCCCCAGCGGTCGGCGGCCTCCTTTTTCGGTGGAGGTTTTTATGAAGATTCTGTTGGTGGAGGATGATGCCAGAACGGCGGATTTTATCCTCAAAGGCCTGCAACAGTCCGGTTATTCGACGGTCCATGCCGCGACCGGACCGGATGGTTTGTTCAAGGCGGAGACCGAGGAGTGTGATCTTGCGATCATCGATATCATGCTGCCCGGCATGGATGGGTTTACCCTGATTGAAAAGCTGCGCGCCGACCGGATCACCATGCCGGTCATCGTGTTGAGCGCGAAAAATTCCGTTGCCGACAAGATCCGCGGTCTCCAGAACGGCGGCGACGACTATCTGGTCAAACCGTTTTCATTCTCCGAACTGGTCGCGCGGATTCAGGCGCTGCTGCGCCGGGCCGGTTCCAGCGCGGAATCCTCCACGTTGACCGTAGGGGACCTGGTGATTGACCTGCTGTCGCGCAAAGTTTATCGGGGCAGCGAACGGATTGACATTCAACCGCTGGAGTTTTCGCTTCTGGAATACCTGGCCAGAAATGCGGGCAGAGTGGTTTCCAAGACCATGATCATGGAGCATGTGTGGGAGTACAATTTCGACCCGCAGACCAATATTGTGGAAACGCGAATGTGCCGCCTGCGTGAAAAGATCGATAAGCCGTTTCCCGAAAAACTGATTCACACCGTCCGGGGGTTCGGATATGTCATGGAGCGCGAAGCGGATTTTCGGCACCGTTAAGTTCAAAATCGCTCTCTGGTATGCGACATTGTTCGCCGTTTCGTGGGCAGTCTGCCTGCTGATCGCCTTCCTCATGATGCGGCATGGGCTGTTCCTGTCGGTCGATCAACGGCTCGCCGCCGACTCTCGCGAACTGGTTCACGAATATCTGACCGGAAAGCGTTACCGGCAGTTCGATCGGGAAGTGCCGCTCGAGCAGGTGTCGCCCGAAGAGCTGGCCGCGTTCAAGGCGCGCGTCCCCGGAATCAAGCTGCTGACGGCGTTCGAGATGGATACGCCGCGCGAACGTTTCTTCACCGTGTTCGGAGGCAAGGAGGGCAGTGTGTACGAACTGCGACTGGAATCCGGGGGGTCGGTCTATTCCCGCAGGATCGATCCGCAGAACCACGTGCAGTCGCTGCTCAAGACCTTCGAGGATCGCGTGACCGGTGAAGGGAGTCGGAACGTGCTGTTCCGCCTGATTTCTCCGGATGGGCGCGTACTGGGGGCCACGCCGGAGAGCGCCCGTCTGCTCCCGGCGGGAGTGGACGGCGTGAACTATCGGATTCAGGCGGTCCGCGGGGAGGATTTCCGCATTCTCCGGCTGCCGCTGTTTGATGGAGGCGTACTCGAAATCGGCCGCAACCTCCGACAGCCGCAGGCGTTGCTGCGTGGATACGGCTTGATTCACCTTTCGATTCTGGCGGTGGTGCTCTGCCTCGGTACGGTTTGCGGATGGCTGATCGCGCGCAAGTTCATCTTCGGTGTGCTGCGTGTCAGTGAGGCGGCCCGTCATATCGCCGGCGGCGATTTCAGCAAGCGTGTTCCCAGCTGCAACGACGGTGTGGAAATTGAGGAGCTGGTTTCCACATTCAACATGATGAATGCCAACACAGAACGGCTTTTTGACGAGCTCCGGATGGTGACCGACAATGTCGCGCACGATCTGCGCACTCCGCTCACCCGGATGCGCGGATTCGCTGAAGTGACGGTGAGCGGTCCGGCCGAACTCGACCGTTACAAGGAGCTGGCCGGCGTCGTTGCGGATGAATGTGCCATGATGCTGCAGCTCATCAATACTATGCTGGAGATCACCCGGACAGAATCTTCACTGGAGAAACTCGACTTCGAAGAGATTGATCTTGCTTTGCTGCTCTACCGGGCTCATGAACTCTTTCTGCCGCTGGCGGAGGACCGTGAGATCGACTTCCGGCTGGTCCTTCCCGAAGCCGGGCCGGTTATGATGCGGGGCGACCGGCTGAAACTCCAGCGGATGATCTCCAATCTGATCGACAATGCACTCAAGTTCACGCCGCCGCAGGGCAGGGTGACGATCCGGCTGGAGCGGCTGGAAACCGGAATCCGCCTGGAGGTCTGCGATACCGGATGTGGCATCCCGCCGCAGGATCTCGGCCACATCTTCGAGCGGTTCTTCCGCAGCGACGCCAGCCGGACCAGACCAGGCAACGGGCTTGGACTGGCTTTGGTGCATGCGATCGTCACCGCCCACCACGGCACGATCCAGGTGGAGAGCACCCCGGGGGAGGGAACCGTGTTCACTGTCGATTTTCCGGAGGAGAAAAAAGGATGATATTTTTCAAACATTGCTAAAATGCAATGTTCCGGCAATATTCCGGTTATCTTGAAATGATATATTGATATCACTACTGTCCGGTAAAAAATCCGAACAGACTTGTTAAAATCGGGACTTGT
>ENA-UONW01000365-UONW01000365.1-human-gut-metagenome-genome-assembly--contig:-CS52-NODE-365-length-67895-cov-30.667099_pt1 | contig 67895 bp, 45 predicted proteins | sample MGYA00242463_ERZ724010 | MGnify/ENA metagenome assembly ERZ724010 | reverse complement strand
AACTCTTTGTGTATGAATTAGTTGGCTAATTTTATTCTATTTACTGAATGTCCCTTTGTATACCTACAAGATTATCTATTTTTGCAATTCTCCACAAACGATTTTATAAGAAGCATCTTTTAATATAACCGTCTTATTAGCATCAAGTAAATAAAGTGAAGGCATTGCTTTTAAGTCGTACAAAGCATTTTGCTTAATCTCTTCATGATCACACCCCACAATCCATCCCTTTGGTAATTCGTGAAGAGTATGCTTCCATATTTCCTGATTTCCCTCAGTATATACAGCCAATACAGTTAGATTTCCTGTATCAACGGCTTGCTGCAAAAATTCATCATGCAGCATTTCCTGCATGATTTCATGACAGCTCGGGCATTCAGGATCGTAAAAGACCAATAACAACCGATTGTTTCTAACCTCCGTCTGATATAGTGTATGCTTACTCCTATCTGGAAGATAATATACAAAATCCATAGCTTTCTCACCAGGAGAATTTCGTTGAATCAACTGTAAGGTAAATTGCAACGAACTCTTTCTTGTTTCATCTACATATTTACTATTCAACATACGTTTCAGAAATATAGCATACAACTTCTCATTATAAAAAGGAGAATTGGGATTATACAGATAATCTTCCATCAACTGTAAAAAGACTTTTTGTGCATGAATCTGCTGCTCTAAGCCACCACAAAAATTTTCCAGACTTTCAATCTGCTTCCGTTCAGTCAGAGTTTTATCTGCAAGTAAAGCTAAATAATCAACCATTCCTTGTTCAGACACATTCCTGTTATTAACTAATACCGTATCAGCAAAATTAAAATTATCCCAATAATGCGCTATTAAATAAGCTTTACGATCTGCTGGCTGAGTAAGCATAGCAGGTATCTCGGGAAAAGGGAAAAGAGATTCCGTTTTAACTTGCGATTGTACAACTTCTTTTTTTACAGGATTTTCCTTTTCTCGCGCTTTATAGTTACAAGAAGTTACAGTCAACAACAATAAAGCACATCCTCCAAGTAAATTTAGCTTACTTCCTTTCCTATGATGAATAATATTCTTTATACTTTTCATTGTTTCTTCAATGCAATAAGTAAAACCAACTCATTTGCTTCATGACCAACAAGACAGGTAAATGTTATTGTAAAAAATTAAGTATGAATAATTTTATTTTTATCTATCTCATTCCATCATGTATTCTGTATATGCCTGCAACAAGCGCAAGTTATTACGCGCTTCAGTACATCCCAAAGTCGCAGCCTGAGAAAATTCCTCCTCAGCATTTCTCACATTACCCGATTTAGCATATGCCACTCCCAATAGATTTATCAGCCTTGCATCTCTCGGTGCTTGCTTCAGTAATAATATCGCATCAGCTATACATTCAGCTTCAATCAAAGCCAGTGCAACATTATTCTGCATAACAACATCTTTAGGATACGCTTTCGCTCCCCGAAGCATACAATCGAGATATTGCTTACTACCTTTTCCATAACTGTCGGCAACTTTCTGTATCTCGCTCACACTCATCAATTCCGGATGAGAGTTAATCATTTGCCGCCCCTCTTCCAAATTAAAATGACGAATATTATACTCAATACGATATTCATTACGACGCACCATAGGATACATTTCATTCAATAATCTACGATATATATCGGAAGGTTGCAAAGCCTTTAATTTTTCTTCACATACATCCTTATCATTACCACAATGGTCAATAATAGCAAGTACATCAGAAATTCGTTCCAACTGAGGATGTTTCAGTACTTCTACACGTAAGCCCTCCCAGTCTTCACCTTTCCAAGCCACATGATACAGTTCAGGATTTATGCCTTTTAAATCATCTTTCATATACTCAGCAAAAGCCTTTGCACGACGTTCGGACAATTTCATATTATACACATAACTACCTTCAGGCGAAGCAAAACCTGTAACATAAATGCCTGTTATACTTAAATCTGGATTATCTTTCACAAGAGAAATGGAAGTACGCACAGAATCCAGCTCTGAACGATTTTCTCTATATGCAGGTTCAATGACCGAACTATTTTGACGGAACTGCAAACGTGCACTCCTTGTTTCAGAACGGTGCTTTATCATCTCTTCCTGAGGAGCAATAAAAGAAAAGCTATATACAGGAGCTTCCATGGCTGGAAGAATTGCACCAACATCCGCAACTTCACTTCCTTCGCCACAAGCAGCACAGCCTACTACATAACCACGAATAAGCAATTCTCCCCCAATCATCCAACGTTTAAACGGAACTTCAGTTTCGTAATCTACTACTTGCGTAATACCATTATCACGACGTACAACTGTCGCCTCTTCGGGATAAAGAGAAGATTTATCTAAAGCTTCCATACGAGAATTTACCTTGTCACGTACGCGACCATTTACAATAACAGCGGGCAATGTCTGTTCATAAACTCCATCCGACGACAACAGAATTGGTATCATAACCAAAGAATGCTGACGCTTAATATCAAGTTGAGTCAAATCGAATCCTATTTTCACAGCAACCTGCTTGTCGGGTGTCTTTTCTATTTGACGATTGCTCACATCTATTTCACTTAAATAAGTCGTCTGCCCCCAAATAGAACCGCCCAATGACAAGAATAATAACAACGATATAATATATTTTTTCATAATTCAGTCCTCTTTACTTTATTATATATAAGTGATATAGCAGCTTTAGTCAAGCCCCAATAGTCTTTATCACCATTTCCAAGCCTACATCCCAACGGTTGCCCTATACAACGTTCTCCGCATAAAGTTATAGAATATGCTGCATAGTCACTTCTTTGACAAAGCCTCTTGACGAAAGACCGTAGGATTAACTCCAAATCGTTCTTTAAATAACCGACAAAAAATGGAAAGTTTAGGTAAAGCACATTTTTCTGCAACTTCCATATTAGAAAGTTCGGGGTGCTCACGCAACAGAAACACAGAATATTCTAAACGTAAATCATTTAAATAATGAGTAAGATTCCCACCACCATAATTTTTCATAATACGTGCAAAACGATTATGATTCACTCCCATCAATAATGCATAATCGTCATGGTCAAACTGATATTGCAAATAAATTTTCTCAACCCGGACCTTCCTGTCGAAATCATCAAAAAGTATTTTATCTCTAAGATTTTCATACGGAATTTCTTCGTCAGGAAGAATGTGATCAGAAGTAATAGGTGCTTCTTCTGCTGGGAGTTTCACCTGCGTTGCTGATGGAACTCCATTCGGATCTTTACCGAACTCCGTTCGGTGAATTTCTTCCTCCTCTTCTTTCAAATTAGTCAATTCAGTAACTAAAGAAACAATCTGACGTTTTTGAAAAGATATCGTTTTCTTTTTTCTAAGAATATAATACACGAAAGCTCCTCCTACAATAAGCAAGACCAATAGACCTACTATGAAATAGTTACGTAATTTAATTTTGAAAGAGATTTCATGTGCCAACATCTCATTTTCCATTTTCTGATTACTCTCTCTCATTTGCTGCACCTTCTGCTTATATTCTCCTATACGTAGCGTCTTTCTTACATTATTTATTTTTTCAAGTAAATAATAAGCTTTTTCGTAATCACCCAACCCTTTGTATGCTTTACTATTTTGATACAAAGCATTCAGATAGTCAGTTCCCAATGTATCTGTATTATTAAGCTGAAATCTTATATCATTATTTTGTAAAACCTGCCTAAAATCACCACGAAGAAGAAGGTAATTATTAATTTCGAACACTCCCATATTACTTTTCGAAAAATTTGTCCGATAAAACATCTTACAATACTCTTCTGCCAATTTACTTTCCTTTCTAATTTCAGAAAGCAAAGCCATTTTACTATAAAGATATCCTTTCTGATTATCAATCCAAGAAACATTTATTTTTTGTTTCTCCTTCTCCATCTTATCGATAAAAACAGAACGCTTCTTACCCAATAGCCAAGCATCATTATATTTTAAATCTTCTATATAGAAGGACATCAAATACCCATAAATATGTGACATTAATAAAAGCGCTTCTGGTTGATTTGATTTTGCAAGCATACGTATAGCATCCTGCATACGAGTATAACTCTTCGCTGTTTGTCCCAATTTACGAAGTATCGTACTCTCCATCTGTATCATATTAACTTCGAGAAGAATATTCTTAGACATCCGGGCATAGCTAACTCCTTCGGCAATATACTTTGTACCAATATCCAAATGATTCAAAAGAACGGCCGATTCCACCAATAGCATATAAACATATGCCTTCGTATCAGGATCCTTATCTATACCAACGGCTTCAAGAGCATGATGAGCATGATAAAAGACAAGCGAGCGCATGGAAAGGCTCCGATACGCACAGGCACGCAACATTTCAATCTGATAAAAAGGTAAAGCAGAATGTACATCCAACGTATCAGCCTTAGACAATAAAACATGAGGATCTACCACTGATAATTCACACAAATTTTCAAAAGAAGTCTTTTTCTCCTGCAACATATTTGCCCAACACGAAAAAGACAATAGAATTAAAAGAGCACTTACTACAGATCTTATTTTCCCCATATTTTACTATCCGAAACAAATTCCCATCCTACGCCCCTGTACCACCAGATCGTGATCTTCGGTTACCAGCTTTAACTTGCCGGCTATATCCGACAAGGGGACAGAAGTTATCTCCGAACCTCGCAAAGAAACCATACGGCCAAACTGTCCGTTCGCAATCAGTTCAGTAGCATGTCCACCCATACGGGTAGCCAGATTACGGTCGAAAGCAGTAGGCCCTCCTCCGCGCTGAATGTATCCCAATACTGTTTCACGCGTTTCGAATCCGGTTTCATATTCTATTTCCTCGGCTATATACTGTGCAGCCTTTTTGCCTCCCAAAGTAGGAATACCTTCTGCTACCACTACAATGGAATAAGGTTTTCCTTTCTTCAAACGATTGATAATTGCATCACCAATACGATGAATATCGAAAGGGATTTCTGGCAACAGAATAATATCGCCGCCACCAGCCATACCAGAATACAGCGCAATCCATCCGGCTTTGTGCCCCATGACTTCAATAACCATTACCCGCTGATGCGCACTTGCCGTAGAATGCAATCGGTCTATTGCATCAGTAGCGATACTTACAGCAGAATCGAAACCGAAAGAAATATCGGTTCCCCATACATCATTATCGATGGTTTTAGGAATTGTTACCACATTAACTCCCGTTGCAGCCAGCTTGGCCGCCGTTTTTTGTGTACCATTTCCACCAATACACACCACACAATCCAACTTGTGGTCATGAATAGTCTTCAACATCATGGCAGGTTTGTCTTCAGACACCGGCGAATTCGGCCTGCTTTTAAAAGGCTTTTCACGAGATGTACCCAGAATAGTACCTCCCATACTTAACAATCCCGTCAATGAGTTTTCATCCAACGGCACGACGTCATCGTCAAGCAAACCACGAAAACCGCTATGTATACCATAGACTTCCATTCCATAATGGCTGATTGCAGTCTTGCAAACACCTCTGATAGTTGCATTTATACCCGGACAATCACCTCCAGATGTTAAGATTCCAATTCGCATAACCTTTAAATTTTCACTACTTGTGGTAAAGTTATAAGAAAAAAGTGTAGATTTGTGCTTTCTCTAAGGAAAAATCTTTTATTGAAAAAGAAATCGCCTAACTTTGCACGTAAGAACAGATAAGAAAAAAGAAAAAGTAAATGGTTTCAACAAAGTTAATCGGGAAACTGTTTGTTTCGCGTCAAAAGGAAATAGACCAGTATGCGACACAGGCAGAGGCTATCCAGGAACGTGTGTTCCGGAAACTTATACAAACCGCCGCTGCTACGGAATGGGGAACAAAATACAATTATGCCAATATACGCACATATAACGACTTTAAGCATGTTCCTATCCAACAATACGACGATATAAAAGGATACGTAGACCGTATGCGTCACGGAGAAAAAAATATTTTATGGCCTGGACAAGTAGTATGGTATGCCAAATCCTCAGGAACAACCAATGATAAGAGCAAATTTATTCCAGTAAGCAAAGACGGATTGCACCACATTCATTATCAGGGTGGTACCGATGCTGTAGCTCTTTATCTCCGTTCCAATCCTCAAAGTAACTTTTTCTCCGGCAAGGGACTGATTCTGGGCGGAAGTCACAGCCCGAACTATAATCTGAAAGACAGTCTGGTAGGCGATTTATCGGCAATTCTGATACAAAACATCAATCCACTGGTAAACTTTATTCGTGTGCCAAGTAAGGAGATTGCTTTACTAAGCGAATTTGAGGAAAAAGTAGAGCGTATTGCCGATACAACCATTCACGAAAATGTAACCAATCTGTCGGGAGTCCCATCGTGGATGCTTGCCGTCATCAAACGTATATTGGAAAAAACCGGAGCAACCCACCTGAACGAAGTATGGCCAAATCTGGAAGTATTCTTCCATGGCGGCGTATGCTTCACACCTTACCGCGAACAATACAAACAGTTGATTACGAGCGACAAGATGCACTATATGGAAACATATAATGCAAGTGAAGGGTTCTTTGGCCTGCAAAGCGACTTGAATGACCCGGCCATGTTGCTGATGATAGACTATGATGTCTTCTACGAATTTATTCCATTGGAAGAAATAGACAATCCCGCTCCAGCCATTGTTCCTCTTTCTGGAGTGGAAGTCGGCAAAAATTATGCAATGGTTATCAGCACTTCCTGCGGATTGTGGAGATACATCATCGGTGATACCGTAAAGTTTACACAAAAAGACCCGTATAAGTTTATCATAACCGGACGAACCAAACATTTCATCAATGCGTTCGGTGAAGAGCTGATGGTGGATAACGCCGAAAAGGGACTGGCACGTGCCTGTGCGGAAACTGGCGCTCAGGTTTTAGAATATTCAGCAGCACCAGTATTCATGGATGCCAATGCCAAATGCCGTCATCAGTGGCTGATAGAATTTAGTGTCATGCCCGATTCACTGGAAAAGTTCCGGCATACACTCGATAAAGCATTGCAGGAAATAAATTCCGACTACGAAGCCAAACGACATAAAGACATTACATTGCAGGAACTGGAAATTATTGTTGCACGTCCTAATTTATTCCACGACTGGCTGAAACAAAAGGGAAAACTGGGAGGACAACACAAAATTCCTCGTCTGAGCAATAATCGTGACTACATAGAAGAAATGCTAAAATTAAATATATGAAGCCCATACCTAAATACATAGCCATACTGCTGGTCATCATTGGATTCTATGCATGTGCAAGTACCGGATCACCCGACGGAGGACCTTACGACGAGGAACCACCTAAGTTCGTACGTGCTACTCCTGAACCGAATGCGACCAACAATACGCGCAAGAAAATCTCCATCGAGTTCGATGAATTCATCAAGCTGGAAAACGCTTCTGAAAAAGTAATTATTTCCCCGCCACAGAAAGAAAGTCCGGAAGTAAAGACAAGCGGAAAAAGAGTATTGGTAGAATTCTTCGATACACTACAGGAGAATATGACATATACCATCGATTTTGGTGATGCCATCGTAGACAATAATGAGGGTAATCCGCTGGGACAGTTTACATATGCTTTTGCAACGGGACCCACCATTGACACAATGGAGGTTTCGGGTACGGTACTCAATGCAGCTGACTTAGAGCCTATAAAAGGCATTCAGGTAGGATTGCATCAAAACCTGAACGATTCGGCTTTCACCACACTTCCGTTCGACCGTATTTCGCGCACGGACAGCCGTGGAAAGTTTACCATCCGAGGTATCGCACCCGGCAAGTACCGTATCTATGCCTTAATGGACGGAAATCAGAATTATTTATTCGACTCAAAAACAGAAGTCATTGCTTTTCAGGATTCTCTTGTCGTACCCAGTATGGAAGGTGCTGTACGTCAGGACACGGTATGGAATGAACTCGATACAACAAAGATCGACACCATCAAACAAATCAATTATACAAGATTTCTACCCGACAACATTATTCTGAGAGCTTTTAAGGAGGAAAATGATCTTCAGTATCTGATGAAAAGCGAGCGACCGAAAACAACTCAGTTCTCACTTTATTTCAGTGCGAAATCGGACACTTTGCCAACATTGAAGGGGCTTGATTTCGATGAGAAAGAACTCATTGTTGAAGCTAATCCACGTAAAGACAGTATCTTGTACTGGATAAAAGATACTACATTATGCGAGCGAGATACGCTGACCTTGCAACTGGATTATCTGGCAACAGATACACTGGGGCAACTGGTTCCCAAGACCGATACGTTACGTATGATAAACAAAATTCCAAAAGCCAGACGTCTGGCTATGCTCGAAGAAGAAAACAAGAAAAAAGAAAAAGAACGTAAGAAGCGCGAAAGGAAAGGAGATACATTAGCGGTAGAAACTGAATTTTTAACTGTCAATACAGATGCTCCATCAGCGCTCGACCTGAATAGAAATATTATCTTGAGTTTTGAAGAACCGGTAGCAAGCATTGATACGGCGGCTATTCACATGAGCACAATGGTCGATTCGGTATGGCAAGATATTCCTTTCATCTTTCAGGCAGACAGTATTGCTCCTCGACGTTATGAAATACTGGCAAACTGGCAACCGGGTATAGAGTATAAAATGACAATCGATTCTCTTTGCTTTAAAGGTATTTACGGACTGTATTCCGATAAGATAGAAAATACACTCAAAGTCAAGACTCTGGAAGACTATGGAACGCTTTATCTGAACATCGTAGGTGCAGGACCACATGCCATCGTACAATTGTTGAACAGCAGTGACGCAGTAGTTCGCCAACAGCCAGTTACAGAGAAGAAAACCTGCGACTTTTATTTTCTACAACCGAGTACCAAGTATTATATCCGTTTATTCAACGACGACAACAATAATGGCGTATGGGATACAGGAATCTATGAAGGGAAACGTCAGGCTGAGGAAGTATTTTATTTTCCCAAAGTATGGGAAATGAAAGCTAATTTCGAGTTCGAAGAAACATGGGACATACATGCTACACCACTCGACAAGCAAAAACTGGACGAAATTAAAAAGCAGAAACCTGACGAGACCAAGAAAATAAAAGATAGAAATAAGGAACGAGCCAAAAATCTGGGAAGGTCATGATGATAAAGAAAATAGTTTTATGCCTGTGCCTCCTGATGGGAGGTATGGCAGCCAAAGCACAATGCGGAGCTGAAAACGATGCAATTAAACCGGGAGAAACATTGAGTTATGAACTGAAATTTAATTGGAAGTTCATCTGGATCAATGCCGGATGGGCAAAAATGACAGTCAACGAAACGACTCATAAAGGACAGCCTTGCCTGAGAACAGATCTGCAATCGTACACGAACAAGAAGATAGACTTCTTCTTTAAAATGCGTGATACGTTGACATGCATTACCAGCAAGCAACTGGAGCCCTTATATTTCCGAAAGGGGGCCGAAGAAGGTAAACGCTATACGGTAGACGAAGTACATTTTAGTTACCAGAATGGGAAATGTATTGTCGACCAGCAACGTACTTTATATGGCAAGACCGATAAAAGACACGACGAAATGCCAGTATGTGTCTACGATATGCTGAGTATCTTGCTGCAAGCTCGTTCGTACGACCCGTCCGACTACAAACCGGGAATAAAAATATTATTCTCTATGGCAACAGGACGTGCCGTCGAAAAGCAGACACTGATTTATAGAGGAAAGGAAAATTTTACCTCCGAACAGGGAGTAACATACCGTTGTCTGGTTTTCTCGCTGGTAGAATATGTAAACAACAAAGAAAAGGAAGTTATCACCTTTTATGTGACTGACGACCGTAACCATTTGCCCGTACGACTGGATATGTACTTGAACTTCGGTTCGGCAAAGGCATTCCTTACCGATATCAAAGGCAACAGACATCCGCTCACTTCTATCGTGAAATAAATCCATCAGACGAAAGGATATAACATAAGCTCGCTATGAATGATGACAGGCTGCAATATACCGCATCATTCGTAGCGAGCTTTTCGCTTAACTCCCGGCAGGTTACTGCCTGAACATCGGGAATAGAGAATTATTTTTTGTACAAAACATTTTGGAATTTGTACAAATTTTCCAAAAACATCGAGAGAAATCTCTCCAAGTACGTCGTTTTTCTTAATTTTTCATGCCTTTTTACCCTTCACAGTCTTCACACATCCTGAATCTTACAAAATGTATCTCTATACATAGTCGTGATACAAAGAACTTTTCTATCTTCTTCTGAAAGCATGTGAAACTGTCACATTATTCGAAGAGCCTGCGCATTTTCCCTTTATCCCCTACGATGTAATACGTACCTTGCTCGATCAATATTCCACGTCCCCGGCATTTTTTCCGGTTCTCTTTATTATTGACATTTACACCTATTACCTTTCCATCATAAAATGTAGAGATATCCTTAAAAATGGTATGTCCCACGATGATATGGTCGACATCGTACTTCTGCAAGATCATTTGAAGCGTATCAGACGTACAAGGTTTGTATTTCTCGTCGGTACGTACCAGTCCTCTATACCAGATAGGGCCTTCATTTCCGTACAAAAAGGCATGTAAAGGAGATACTTGTTTGCGCTTTTTGTTCTTCAGGAACAAGACCTCGCTCATCTTTTCGTTTACCTCCGGAATGGTAAGGTTCCGGTCATAAAAGGCTTTCCCCAGTCCGGCATGAACATACAGATTGTCCCCGATAATTTGTATCGTATTTCTTGTTCCTAACCATCGTCCCAGTTCCGTTTCAGGACCATACAAACTGGCATATTCAATACCGAGTGAGTCGGCCAGTGCCTTATACTTATCTTTTGCATAACGCAAATCATTTGATAATTCCATAGGCTCATGGTTGCCCAACAAGAAATGGACTTTTCCCCCGGCTTTTTCTGCTTCTGCTTCCAGTTTATAGACCAGCCAGAAAATCTGAGTGGCATCCTTTCCACGGTCGAAAATATCTCCTATAATCATCAACTGATTATGACCAAAAGCCCAGTTCAGTTTATCATCGATGACACCGTTACCTTGCAACAGACTGACAACACATTCCAAATTGGCATGAGGATCGGACATTACAAAGATTTTATCCGGCGTTTCATATTTCCAGGCTGGTCGTTCAACCGGATGAATCGGAACGGTAAACTGAAGTTTTCCATCATGGCTGACAACCGAAACGGAATGATCGGGCAACGTATCGTATTCCTGAGTTTCAATCTTACCTTCTGTTGTGACTCTGACAACCTTGACTTTTCCGTCGGGCTGATAACAGACATAAGGTCCATCGGCAGTCAATTCAACTTTATGTTTTTCTTTATGCTTATTTTTCTCCCATGTACCGGCCTGTAGGTTCAGAGTAAAAACCACAAGAAAGGCAAATAAAAAAAAGCTGCTTATTTTTTTCATCATGAATCTGTTTTATAAAGACAAAAAAGGTTGTTCCCCAAAAGTACGGAAAAAGCTTTTAAGGAACAACCTTGTGGTAATTATGCTAAGATAGTGTGATTAAATCTGTTTTAATCACCATATCCCGGATTCTGTTCCATATTCGGATTAGCATCCATTTCATGCTTTGGAATAGGAAGAACAATCTTGTAGAAATCCCAGTCATAATCCATATACTGTGTATTATGCTCTGTACTTGCCAAGTTAGAATCGGTTTCATCCACACGGTGTACTGTCATTCCGTTTCTGATCACATCAAACATACGATGACCTTCGTCCACCAGTTCCTTCCGACGTTCGGTAAGTACACGGTCCAGTGTAATTGTTTCTCCTTCTACACTATTATCGGGATTAGCACGTCGTACAATCGGATTCAAGTAAGCGACAGCTTTATCGTTATCATTTGTCTTTACAGCAGCTTCGGCAGCGTTCAGATAGGTTTCCGACAAGCGGATCAACGGAATATTGGCATCTTCTATATTCTCACCTTCCTGAGGCTGGTATTTGTATACGTAGGCATATTTTGTCTTATCGAATATCAGCAGTTTCAGACGTACATCGTCCGGATCTTGTTGTAGCAGATGATAAAACGATACCGTGATACAGATATCATCGTATCCGTCTTTTGAGCTCAGATAACCCATACTTTCCTTACCCGGACTGTCTGTCGTTTCATTTACGATTTCAAAAAGAACTTCTCCCGGGTGAGTGGCAGATGCATCGTTGCTCCAGGCTGTAGGATATTCTTCATTGGTCCACAAAGCATAACCATTGCTTTCGGCACCTTTGATTGCATCTTCGGCGGCAGCCAAAGCCAGTTCATTTTTATTCATGTAAAGATAAACACGGCTCAATAAGGTCATGGCTGCCCAGCGGTTGATTTTTCCTTTGTTGAATTCTTCACCCAGCAACGGACAAGCGTTAGTCAAATCATCAACAACACGATCGTAGCATTCTGCCACTGTAGCACGTGCCGGCTTATTGAAGCGGTCGGTTTCTGTCAATATAATAGGTACTCCCAATGAAGCTCCGTTGTCTTTGGTGTAAGGATAACCAAAAATACGGGTCAAATCGAAATAAGCAAGACCACGGATAGCCAATGCCTGTCCTTTTAAATCGTTACGATAATCTGTTTCGTCTTCCTCATAGGGAACTTCATCAATCTTGTTCAGGATGATATTGCAACTGGTAATAATAGAATAAAGAACCGACCAGTGAGTGCTGGGACCACTATCCTTTGTCCAGTTGAAACGATAATAGTTCGCACAACGCTTGGTTGAAGATACAGCCTGCATATCATCGCCCGTTGCATCTCCATAATAAATCAGTCTTCCAGAATATGCATCCGAACTCTGCATTTCGCTATAGATACCATTCAATGTAAACTCAATGTCACTCAAGACCTTGATGCTGGTATCTGTCGGTATAGAAGTAGATGGTTCCAGATTAAGCCAATCGTTACCGCAGGATGTCATACCACCGATCAATACAACTCCTAACGTGATATATTTTAATATTTTCATAATTGTCGTTCTTTAAATTAAATTAGAAGTTTACACTAATACCAAAAGTTACGGTTTTCAAAGGAGGGGTATTCCATGTTGCACTACCATCTTCAACAGATTCCGGATCATAGAAATCATAGGCTGCCCAAGTCCACAAGTTATCAGCAGAAGCATAGATACGTGCATTGTTGATGCCTACTTTTCTTGTCCAGTGCTGAGGTAACGTAATTCCAAATGTCAATGTCTTGAGTCGGATATAGTCTGTACTATGCAGTCGGCGTGTAGTCGCAATTTTATTCATGGCCTGATCGGGGTCTTCCATGAAAACTTCATATTGAGTAATATCTCCCGGCTTTTTCCAGTTATCCAAATAATAAATAGGGATATTAGCTTCCAAGTCGTTACCACCATGTTCCGTCTTCTGTGCCCATGTATCGTAGCCGTAAGCACCAAACTGATAAGAAAACAGGAAGCTCAGGTCGAACCATTTATAATGTAACGTATTGGTTAATCCTCCGATAACAGCCGGCTCTGCATGTTTGTCCAATGCTATAGCATGGGCTTCTGCTGCGTCTTCAGTTATTTCTTTTATGTAATTTCCGTTTTCATCGACATCGTTTGTATAGAACTGAGGAACACCTGTTTGGGGATTGATTCCTGCAAACTCTATCAGATAGAAAGTACGGTAAGACTCTCCTACCTTGTGAATTTGTGATCCACTGATGATTTCTGACTGTTCGCCATCCAAAACGAGAATCTTGTTGCGGTTATGGCTGATGTTGAATGAAGTAGTCCAACTGAAATCACCGTTATCGAAGTTCTTGGAAGTAATTTCAACTTCTACACCCTGGTTTCTTACTTTACCGATATTCATCAGATAGCTTCCAAATCCAGTAGTATAAGAAATAGGACAATCCATCAACAAGTTCTTGGTTGTACGTGTATAATATTCAACTGTCGCATTGATTCGGTTCCACAATCCAAAATCCAGACCAATATTCAGATTATGATTAGTTTCCCACTGAAGATCTTCATTAGCTATTTGTGAAATACTGATACCCGGCTGACTTAAATAACCGTCGGTCAGACCGCTTAATCCCATATAACCGAAATAATCGGAAGGCAAAGTTCCGTTTACACCATAAGATGCACGTAATTTCAGGTCAGTCAGCCAATGATTAATCGGCTTCATGAATTCTTCTTCAGCAATTCTCCACGCTCCTGAAACAGACCAGAATTTACCCCAGCGATTACCTGAAGCCAGACGTGAACTTCCATCCGTACGGAAACTTGCTCCCAAGTAATATTTATTTTTGAAATCGTAATTGGCACGGCTCAGGTATGACACCAGACGAGTTTTCTGGTCGTATCCACCCACCGATTCTACTTTCATACCATTACTGATAGCAGTCTTATCGTAAGTTGCAAAGTTGGTAGCATAACCCGACAAATAATCGCTGTACTGTTCATCGATTTCATAACCGGCCAAGACATCGAAGTGATGATCCTCCTTCACATTGAATCGATAACTCAACTGATTAGCCCATACCATTTTATGACGTTCATGGTATTCTTTCGACATACCACCGTTGATATCGTCACCGTTCGAAGTACGCGGGTCACTCCAGCTTACTCCTTTTGTATTCGTGTAGTCGTAGCTTAAAGTGGATTTCAGCTTCAAGTCTTTTATAAATTCATATTCTCCGTAAATGGTGTTGAAAGTACGGGTTACATATTCTCTATCCCGGTCGTAAGTAGCCGACAACAAAGGATTACGGTCGCTGTTACGGATAAAATCACGATTCCAGCTTCCATCCTCATTATATACAGGGTCTGAAGGAACGACCGCATTACGGCTTGAATAGAACGGTGATGTATAACTTGTTCCTTCACCATATACGTTCTGATTTACATTAGCAAACAAGATGTTGGCTCCTACTTTCAAATGGTCGGTTGCCTGAAAATCCACATTCAAACGTCCACTGATACGTTCCAAACCTGAATTGAGTGTGATACCGTCTTGTTTTAAATAAGACAATGAAGAATAATAAGAGAATTTATTGGTCCCTCCAGAAACAGAAGCCTCGTAGTTTTGATGACTTCCATGCTGGAACAAAATATCATCCCAGTCTACATATCCACACCAAGGAACAGGAGCATAGTCATCTATTTCGTCATCGGCATAGGCTATTGCTTCCTCTTCGGTTGCCCCATTTCTTAGCTGTCCCTCTTTCAATCCGTTATAGATATATTCCCGGCGTTGTGCACCGTTCATAATCGGACGATACTGCATGGCGAAGTCACTAAATCCCCAGTCTGCTTTTAAACTAACTTGAGCTTTTCCTTCCTTACCTCTCTTGGTCGTAATCAAAATCACACCATTTGCAGCTCGTGAACCATACAAAGAAGCTGCTGCCGCATCTTTAATGATAGATATGTTCTCAATATCCGAAGGATTGATGGTAGACATGATATCCAGGCCAGAATCAGAACCTGTAGCGTCGATAGATCCTGAGATAACCGGTACTCCATCGATTACATACAACGGAGTGTTACTGGCATTGAACGATCCCATACCACGAATGTTAATGGATGAAGATGCTCCCGGTTGACCAGATGAAGAGCTGAATTGAACACCAGCCGCATTTCCCTGTAACATGCTCTGGAAAGATACAGCAGGAATATCCTTTATTTTATCTGCTTTGACAGCAGAAGCTGAACCTGCATACGCTGATTTTTTAAAAGTACCATATCCTGTAACGATGACTTCATCCATTACCTGATTATCACTTTGCATTGTAATGACAATGCTTTTGCTTGAACTGACTTTAACTGTCTGAGTTTCATAACCGATGTAAGATACAGTAAGAGTAACCGGATAGTCATTTACTGCCAGATGAAATTGCCCGTCCATATCGGTAACCGCCCCATTGGTCGTTCCTTTTACTACAACATTGGCACCAATAATTGTTTCTCCCGTTTCGTCAATTACTTTACCTGTTATCGTCTTTTGAGCAGGCATACTGATAATTTCTGATAAAGCTTGCTCTGTTGCTCCTTGTACCAGCCCTGGTACAAACAACCCGGCCGTTAAGAAGACAGCCCACAGATGTCTGGAGCTTCTCAAGTTGTACTTATCCATAATGCTAAGATTTAGTTTGTGTATAAAATAAAGTTATCCTATAATGCGCCTTCAATATAATAGTACAAAATTAAACATATTATTAATTAAAATACATTTTATAGAACACTTTTTTAATAATACATCCGAAATGTCATCAAATTGTAACCTTATATAAGGTAAAAAACTTTTATATTAGTAAATTTTTAACCCTCTATTCAGGGTAGATCATTTATTTATTATATAAATAGGTCATTATAAAATATTTTATTAATGAACCTGATTATCTCCATTTATGTACATATATGAAGGGCGTGAAGAGCAAAAAAGCAACCAAATTTATTATAATCGATGTGGTAATACAAACAAACGCGGATTCATGCAATTATATCTGCACAAATCCGCGTTTACTTACCTAATTTATCTATTAAGAAAAATATGAACCTTTATTTATTCAGCTTCCAGGTAAATCCATCTTTTGTATCTTTGACTTCAAATCCCAAAGCAGCCAATGTATCACGAATCTTGTCACTGGTTGCCCAGTCTTTATTAGCCTTTGCCTGCATACGCTGTTCAAGCAACATATCTACCACTTTGCCAAACGCTTCTTCACGTGCAGCATTGTTTTCAGCCTCTGCCTTCAAGCCAAGAATATCGAATACAAATGTATGGAATACACTCTTCAATTCAGCAAGATCATCAGCACTGATAGTTGCTTTCTTGTCGATTACGGTATTAATCATACGGATCGCATCGAACAAATGAGAAATTACAATCGGTGTATTCAGATCATCGTTCATAGCTTCATAGCATTTTTCGCGCAATCCGGCCGGTTCAATGCCTGTAGTCGTCTTCGAAGGAGTAATACGTTCCAGATTCTTAACTCCTTCCATCAGACGTTCCAAGCCTTTTTCAGCAGCCTGAAGAGCCTCATTGCTGAAATCTACCGTACTGCGGTAATGTGCCTGAAGGATGAAGAAACGAATCGTCATCGGTGAATAAGCCTGAGCAAGAAGTTTGTTCGATCCGGTAAAGAACTCATCGAGCGTAATGAAGTTACCCAGTGACTTACCCATCTTCTGGCCGTTGATGGTAATCATGTTGTTATGCATCCAGTAACGTACCATGTCATGTCCCTGTGAAGCTACACTCTGGGCAATTTCACATTCATGATGCGGGAAAATCAAGTCCATGCCACCTCCGTGAATATCGAACGTTTCACCCAGATATTTGCGTCCCATCGCAGTACATTCGCAATGCCAGCCCGGGAAACCGTCGCTCCACGGTGAAGGCCAACGCATGATATGTTCCGGCTGTGCACATTTCCAAAGAGCAAAATCGGCAGGATTATGTTTTTCCTGCTGTCCGTCCAGTTCACGGGTTGTATTGATAACATCATCCAGATTACGTCCGGAGAGCTTCCCGTAATGATGATCTTTGTTATATTTTGCCACATCAAAATAAACAGACCCCTGGCTTTCGTAAGCATATCCGTTCTTCAAAATTTCCTTTACCAACTGAATCTGTTCGATAATATGTCCCGATGCATGCGGCTCAATGCTGGGAGGAAGCACGTTCAATGCTTCCATAGCCTTATGATAGCGGTTCAGGTAATACTGAACAACTTCCATCGGCTCCAATTGTTCCAGACGGGCTTTCTTTGCAATTTTATCTTCACCATCATCAGCATCATGTTCCAAATGTCCTACATCGGTAATATTTCGTACATAACGTACCTTATACCCCAGATGTGTAAGGTAACGGAAAAGAATATCGAATGTAATAGCCGGGCGAGCATGTCCCAAATGGGCATCACCATAAACAGTAGGCCCGCACACATACATGCCTACATGAGGAGCATGCAACGGAACAAACAGTTCCTTGCGACGGGTAAGCGTATTATAAATAGTCAGCTTATTTTCCATAATTATCTCTTTTAGTTAAGTCACAAAAATACAGAAAAAAGAAATAATAAGGAAACAGAGGGTCTTTTTTTTCTCAAACAAGCTGCCAGTGTGGCTTAGCTCCAATAAAAAATGACATACATTTGTCAAAAAAAAAGCGACACTTTTAGTTAACAAACATAGAACAACGAGGCAAATTCTTAAATCATGTTATAAAACATAGTTTTTTAGTCGTAATATTTGCAGGTTTTCTAAAAGTCCGTACCTTTGCATCGTGTTTTTCATAGTATTAGATTTAAGGTTAACAAAGGTTGGAGTACAGCGGTACTCCTTTTTTTATGCCCATACGTAAAATAATATGCAAGAAAACAAGAAAGTTCTGTTAGGTATGAGCGGAGGAACAGACAGTTCGGTCGCTGCGTTGCTTCTGCAAGAGGCCGGATACGAAGTAACCGGCGTAACCTTCCGTTTCTATGAAAAAGATAACAATACAGAATATCTGGACGACGCCCGTGAATTATGTGAACGGTTACATATTCCCCACATAGCCTATGATGTACGGGAGAAATTCCGCCAACAAATTATTTCCTACTTTATCAATGAATACATGGCTGGACGTACTCCTGTACCCTGTACACTTTGTAACAATTACCTGAAATGGCCATTGCTGAAACAACTTGCCGATGAAAGAGGCATTTATCATTATGCTACTGGCCATTACGTACAGAAGCGGAATATTGACGGATACTGGCACATTACTACCGGGGCCGATAGTGACAAAGATCAGTCATTCTTTTTGTGGGGACTACCACAGGACATTCTGGAACGCATGTTGTTACCTATGGGAGCATTAACTAAAAGTAAAGTACGTGAAATTGCTGCCGAACGAGGACACCTGAAAGCCGCTCACAAACGTGACAGTCTGGGAGTGTGTTTTTGTCCTATGGATTATCGGACCTTCCTCAAGAAACATGTAGAAGCAACATTTATCAGTCCCGGAAATTTCTACGATGAATCCGGAAATTATATGGGAAAACATGAAGGTTATCCTTTCTACACCATCGGACAGCGCAGAGGATTAGGTATTTATCTGAACAAAGCCCTATTTGTTAAAGAAATTATTCCACAAACAAATAGCATTATAATCAGCGATACACTCAGTTCACTGGAACAAACAGAAATGTATCTTACCGATTGGCATGTAACAAATCCTGCTGCCTTATTCGAAACAACAGAGGAAATCATCGTAAAAATACGTTACCGTAAACAAGCCAACCGCTGTACAGTTGCTCCAACTTCCGACGGACGCCTGCACGTCAGGTTGCATGAACCACTGGCCGCCATCGCAACCGGACAAGCTGCCGCTTTTTATCGGGATGACGTAGTTTTGGGAGGTGGAATCATTTGCTCGACTAAATGAAAAAGAGGAATGATTACTTTACTCTCCTGTTCAGCTGATTATTTGCTTTTTCAGGTTTTGATTTGCCAACACGTTTACCACTCGTTTTTTTCTTTCCTGACTGCTTCGCTTTCCAAGCAAAAGGATTTTTCTTATTCACTACCATATTATCTGTATTTTTTTGCAAAAATACAATTATAATCCATATAGGAAGAGGAAAACACTCTCCTCTCTTATCTTACTTATTGAAAATAACTAACTTTGTTTTTCAAGCTAAAATAAAGTATTATGAGTCTATCCGATTACACACATACCCTGACGCAGGCAGTAAGCGAACTATCCGACAATCGTTCATACGAAGGTTTGTTCCACCAATACAAAGATGGTGATCCATTGCCGTCAGGAAAATCACTCCGCCGTATTGTAGAATTAGCTCGTGAAATTCTATTTCCCGGCTATTTTGGAAACTCCACTGTTCATCGAAGAACGATCAATTACCATATTGGAGTCAATGTAGAAGAACTATTTAGTTTACTGACCGAACAGATTCAGGCAGGATTGTGTTTCGGACTGGAAAATAATCCTTCGGAAGATACAATAAAAAAAATTCCCGACCGAGATACAGCAGCCTCTATCGCAGCTCGTTTCATCAGCAAACTTCCCGAAATAAGGCGTATTCTTGCTACCGATGTAGAAGCGGCGTATTACGGAGATCCGGCAGCCACTTGCTTTGGAGAAATCATCTGTTGCTATCCTATTATTCGTGCAATTACCAATTACCGCATAGCTCATGAACTGTATATGCTGAATGTTCCTCTCATTCCTCGTATTATTACTGAAATGGCTCATTCGGAAACAGGAATTGATATTCACCCGGGAGCACAAATCGGACACCATTTTACAATCGATCATGGTACAGGTGTGGTAATCGGAGCTACATGTATCATCGGTAATAATGTAAAGCTCTATCAAGGAGTAACATTGGGAGCCAAGAGCTTTCCACTTGATGAGAATGGAAATCCGATAAAGGGTATCGCCCGCCATCCGATTCTGGAAGATGACGTCATCGTATATTCTAATGCGACCATTTTAGGACGTATCACTATCGGCAAAGGCGCAACAATCGGTGGTAATATTTGGGTAACGGAAAGTGTACCGGCCGGAGCACGTATTGTACAGCGAAGGGAATAAAAAAGAATCGAATTTACAATAATATCAAGATAAATTCCAAGGATAAGAATCTCTTCATTTAAACTCCTCATTGAAAAATAGCTCTATCAAATTCTTTTGGAAAATGATAGAGCTATTTTATATTTACATTTTATAATGTGACATTGGGGACGTCACTACCTAATGGTAAACTTAACGCAATCTCCCTATTCAATTTATATATTACTTTTCGTCCGGCACCACAGTTATTCCAAGCTCCTCCATTGCCATGACAGCAAGAGCATCATTCGGAGTTGTGGCCTCCAGCTTCACATAACGAACTATCGTTACTGACGGAAGAGCTACGGTCTGGGGCAACGGGTTATGCATGATGTTGCTGAACTCACCATCCGATACCAATACCTTCCACTCCTTTCCGTCCTCACTGACAGAGAACTGGTAATGATAAGCCATCGTCGGTTTTGCTTCTCCGTTCAAAGGAGCGTAGGTGAAAGCCTTCAGACGGACCGGCTTGCCCAAGTCTACTACAAGAGGAGAAGAGGACAACTGGCTCCACGTACTGCGTGGAAGAGTATTCCAGTCAGCAGCCGAAGACTGGCTCGCAAGAGTTGGAGCATAATAAGCTGAAACATTCGATATATTCGCACAAAGACGACACGAATCAATGCGGACACGGATGGAATCGGCCGTCAGCTCCGGAAAACGAAGCATACGCTTATAACCGATGGTCGTACCTTCACCCAATGACTGCCAGCGACCGTCATGGTAAGCCTCAACCGTAAACTTCTCCACACGCTGACCTTTCGAGATATCTTCCTGAACTTGAACCACGTTCAGCCGACTCTCCGGACGAACAGCATAGGAACGGGATTCACCCGCACAAGCAGTCCACGAAACATTACCGTTCTGAATCTTATCATCCGAAAAGACCTGACGGCGGTAAGCTGCAAATTCCTTTAAACGGGCTACATCTGCTTCGTTCAGCAAACCCCGGCGGTCGGGAGGTATATTCAGCAAAAGGACCGAATTATAGCCTACTGACTGAAAATAAATATCCGACAGTTCTTTCAGGCTCTTCACCTTTGCATTTTCCTCTTCATGCCAAAACCACCCCGGACGAATCGATACATCCACTTCCGATGGATACCAGAAAAGTTCCGTTGCATCCTTCAGTATATTACGACTGCCCAAATCCTTCGCCTGCTGAGTGATATTCAACCGCTCGTTATTTGCGTTACTACGAGCATAGATACCCGGAGTAAGAACCGTTGCGCTCCATTCTGTTTCACGACCAAGCCCACGCTCATTACCAACCCAACGTACATCATCCCCCATAATCGCCATCACAGCCTTAGGCTGCAAACGCTGAATCGTCTTATAAAAGGCATCCCAGTCGTACACCTGCTTCTTTCCGTTAGGGCCTTCACCGTTTGCACCGTCGAACCACACCTCATGCACCTCACCGTAATTGGTCAGCAACTCTGTAAGCTGTTCGATAAAGAACTTATTGTATTCAGGAGAATTACCGTAGCAGGAAGCATTACGATCCCAAGGAGATAGGTATACACCGAATTTCATGCCATACTTGGTACATGCATCACGAAGTTCACGTACCACGTCACCCTTGCCGTTCTTCCACGGAGAAGAAGCAACCGAATGAGAAGTCGTCTTGGTTGGCCACAGGCAGAAGCCGTCGTGATGCTTGGCTGTAAGAAGTACCATCTTGAAGCCACACTCTTTCAAGGTGCGTACCCATTGGTCAGCATCCAGTTCTGTCGGATTGAACAAAGAAGGATCTTCCGTACCATCTCCCCATTCACGACCGGAAAATGTATTAATTCCAAAATGCAAAAAAGCCGTCAGTTCCATCTGCTGCCAGGATAACTGCTGCGGAGAAGGAACCAGACGGGCCGCCATCGCTACTTTCTGATCTATGCTTTCATTTCCAGAAAACTGTAAATGCTTTACAAAATAGGAAGTGTCCTGCTGAGCCTGTCCTATAACAGGAAAAGCACACAATGAACACGCTACAAGAAACTGATTAATCTTATTCATACAAACGTTATTTATTTAATTCAAAAATAAGAATTAAAATTCATTTTACCTATAAAAAGTCAATAAACTACTATTGATTGAGTAACTGACGAATGGCAGCATTATCTTTAATCTTAATATTTTTTTGTTTCCGGCAGGAATATAGCATTCAGCAGATAAGAAGGAACTTCCGTTCTCGGGGAAAAAACTATAGAATGTATAAAATAAGTTCTACAAAAAACAAGGAATCCCTAAAAAATTAATTTGTAGAGATTCCTTCGTCTATTCTATTTATTTCTTATTTTTACTAACCAATTAGAATAATTATTTAAAACATCTTGAGGCCAATAGCCATACCAATCATATCCAGTTCGTCGTTCAGCATCCACATCTGCCAGTTTCCAAACCTTTTCTCCCGACCTCTTCACCATAAAAGGCTTATTATCAGACAATTCATAATATCGGCTCCATATAGGTTTTGCACTAGAATCTTTAACAACGACATTATCATAAGGATATTCCTGATTAATTATTTTATCTTTGTCTAATGCTATTTGTTGAATCCGAATCCCCTTTATTGCTGATTTTTTAAACCACTTTACAGCATCGTGTACTGCCTGAATCACCTCTTCGCTCGGATTATCAATCCCCATAAGTAATAAAACAATATTTGAACTTTCCCAAGCTGTTAACCCTGGTAACTCAAATGAACGGGCCTTAACAGGTTCTAAAGTGACATTATCATACTGTTGAGCCCAAACGGTTTTAACTCCATTTTGTACATATTGCGTTTTCAATATCAAATCTATTCCCCTACTATAAGCCACTTTTATACGATCTAAATATGTTTTACTAAGCCATAAAAAACTATTATCGCCCTGAAGGATATTTCTACATAATTCTAAGGCTCCCGTTGTCACATCGTCATTAAATGTAATAGCATCAACATCCCAGCCTCTCCAACCTCCATTTGTTTTTTGTGTACGAAGCAAATAATCCAAACCTTTTTCTACTGCAAAACGATATTTATCTTCATTCGTTAAAACATAAGTATCTGCTAGATATTCTATCTGAGAAAATGTATTTCTATTATCCAAGGTACTTTGTTTCTCAAAATTACTCAATGTTGATTTCACGGAATCTACATTTAATGCTCCTAACCAATCAACATTTTTTAACCAACCACCATCTGAATTCTGATAGGCTATCAAATTATCCGCAATATTTTTATAATCTGTATCAGCATATCTCATATAAGTACGATTTGGATGCAACAGATTCCAATGATGAATGCCATCTTGCAACATAGTTATTGATGGAACTTGCTGAGCCCATCCTAATACTGGAAAGCACGACAAAAATAAGTACTTTTTTAAAACTCTATTCATAATCATTTAAAAACCTGGATTTTGTTCTACACTCTCTTTATTTCTATTAATAGCATCCAAAGGAATAGGACGTAATATTTTATAATTTCCATCTGTCCCTAAGAAATCACTAACCTGTATATTATCATGATTATAAGCATAACATGCTTCCCCTTCATATACACCATTAGCAATATACTTAATTAATCGACCAGTACGTTTCAAATCCATCCAACGATGATATTCTCCAGCTAATTCACGTGCCCTTTCATCTAATATAAAATCAATGCCATCTTCCCCAATCAATTCTTGTTGACTAACAGATAAATCATAACCAGGCTTCGTTGCGCGTTTCCTTAATAAATCAATTTTCTCTTTTGCCTTATCAGGTTGATTCATTTTCACATAAGCTTCTGCTGCAACTAAATATGTTTCGCCAAGACGAGCTAAAATTATATCATGAGTACTACCCGTCATTGAAAAAGCAGAAGACGGATCATCAAATTTTTTGATACATGCAACACCATAATCTTGAGTACATTTTATTTTATAAGTATTAATATCACCAAATCTATCCGTACCTTCTTCTTGCATCTTAATAATGACAGCATCCTTATGCAACTCACTACTATTCCTCCACATTGCAATATCATTATCAGTCATCCAATAAGGAGCATAATAATATTTTATTGGAGATGTTAATGGTTGCGTATAATAATCATAATAGTATTGATGCAACTCTAACATAAATGTTCCCTCATAACGATTATCTCCTTCTGAGAAAAGTTGATGTAAATGAAGTGTTGGAGCCAAATAACCCGCATTATATTTATTTTTTTCCTCTGCTCCCCCTAAATAAACTCCAAATACAGACTGTTGCATATTGCCATCAGCACTTAAATCTTCTAATGTAGCGCTACTATATTGTACAGACCAAAAAATTTCATCATTTTCTTCATTTTCTATATCAAAGACATCTTCAAAACTAATTGTAGGTTCTTCACCTGCAATAGCTAATTCTGCATAATAAGCGGCATTTTTAAAATCGTCATTATCTGCAAATGTTTCATATCCACGAGTCAAATAGGTCTTAGCTAAAAAATGTAAAGCAGCTCTTTTATTCACACGTCCAAAATTTTCTCCCACTGCATCAGAGCGCTCCAATAAATGTGAGTTATCAGAAGCCAAATCACTAAATTCATCAATAACAAACTGATATACAAGTTCTGCAGATTGACGTTTATGATTCATTTCAGCAGTTGTAAACATAGTTGTAGTTAATGATACACCACCAAAATGCTGTACAAGTAAATAATAATAATAAGCCCTAAGAAATCTAGCTTCATCTATATATTGTAATCTGACAGAAGAATCTTCTGTTGTCTCACCATAACAAATGACAGAATTTGCAAGTTGTATACCTTTATAACATTCTGTATAAAAATTTAGGACATCTCCATCTGCCGAATTATAAGAAGAACCATATAAACCAATAGCATCAACACCTTGCTTACCAGAAGCAAACAGATCCGTTCCAGCACTAAATACCCATGGAGCTCCTCCATAAACACTTCGCAATGATGAATAAACTGTATTTAATAAACTGCTAAAACCTGTTTGGGTATTATAGAATTCATCAGAAACAGCATTCGAACGGTTATCTTGCTCCAAAAAATCAGAACAAGCAGTCAAAGACAAACTTCCTAAACAAATTATAATGTATAATAATTTTTTCATAGTAAACTTATTTTAAAATTTTAAATTAATGCCAATCTGATAAGTACGTGTACTCGGTCCTCCAGTTCCATCATTTAACTCTGCATCTGCCCATTCTGGATCGAATCCCTTATAATTAGTGAAAGTAAATGGATTCAATATATTAATATATAACCGTAAATAATCAATACCTATTTTAGACAAAAGATCCTGTGAAAAAGAATATCCAAGAGTTATGTTCTTTATTCGAACATAAGAATTATCTACATAAGAGTTACCTACATACGTTGTTTGTTTATCAGTACCCCATCCAAGACCTCCACCATAATTATTCGAAGCTGTGTTAGTTGGATATGGGTAAGATCCATAATGAGCTTCAGTAGTCAATGTATATCCACTACCATCAGGATTCAAAACAGGAGTTCCTGCCGGAATATAATAATCCATTTTCAGTTTATTACGTCCACGATCTTTATAATTTGTAAACTCAGCCATAAATGGACTTTCCACCATACCACCTTGTTTCGTATAAATAGAGAAAGAAAAATCAAAATTCTTATATGTCATATTAGATGTCAAACTACCAGTCCATTTAGGAAGGACATGACCTAAAACAACCAAATCATTTTCATCAATTATTCCATATCCTTCTTCACCCGGTTGTTGTTGATCTTTCAATTTCATTTCCCCTTCTATAAATTTGGTTTTTATAGCATCATTTGTTGCATAATTTTTTGCCTCTTCTTCCGTACATACACCAGCATATTCATAATCATAAATAACATCAATAGGTTGTCCTATAAACCACTTATTAGCTACTAAATCTTCTTTACCACCATTCAATTCCAATATCTCATTTTTATTCTTTGCAAAAGAAAATGTTGTTGTCCAATAGAAGTTTTTTGTCTTAACATTTACTGTATTTAGTGATATTTCAACACCTGTATTTTTCACTTTACCTACATTATTAATCATAGCACCAGTAGACGAACCAAGCTCCAATGGGGTTAACTGCTCCATCAGCAAATCTCTCGAAATCTTATGATACCAATCAACAGTACCATTTATCCGATTATTAAATAAGCCAAAATCCAATCCCACATTAAATTCTCTCGTTTTCTCCCATGTTAAAGCAGAATTCGTAATTCCATTCGGTCCATAACCATAAGCCGGAGTTGCTCCAAAATTATACCAGTATTTACTGCCAGCCAATGCCTGAGTATCATAAGGTCCTACATTTGCATTATTTCCAGTCAAACCAACACTCGCTCTCAATTTCAAATTACTAATCCATGACATTTTTTTCACAAATTTCTCTTCACTGATACGCCACGCCAAAGCCATTGATGGAAATGCTCCCCATCTATTATCTGATTGAAACTTTGAACTTCCATCCCATCGACTAGAAACAGTAGCTAAATATTTTCCCTTATATCCATAATTTAAACGTAATACATAAGACAACATAGTCATTTTTTCATAATAACTATTTGCATTAGAAAAAAATCCTGCAGATCCAATATTATACCAATCAACATCAAATGGCATATCATTAGCTGTTATAGCATCTCCTTCTAAAACAGAACTGTAAACACTAAATAAAGCCAAAGCATTCAAGCTATGATCACCAAATGTATTCGTATAATTTGCTTGTGTATCCCACGTATAAGTAAATCGATCAATATTTGTTATTGTTGCTGTATTATAAGGGAGTCCAGTATCTGGATTTTTTGATGAAAATTGACTTTCCGTATTTACACCATAAAATTCACCTTGTTTACTTCTATTATAAGTTGGAGAAAACGTTGTTTTTAATATAACTTCTTTTATAGGAGAATATTGCAAATATACATTTCCCATAATATCATAAGCTCTTGTTTCATCTACAGAATTTTCACGATCAACCAATGGATTTAATGTAGATGTAAAACCACCTCCATCTGGGAATATAACAGCATCTTTAGCAGGTTGAAGAATAAGCTCTCCTTTATTCTCTCCTTCCCAATAATAAGGTACCCAGTATGGATTAGCTCGGAAACCATTCAGCACAGAATTCTTACTACCATAATCTTTCATCGATGTAGATAAATTTACCAAAGCTCCGACAGAAAAATGATCATTAATTTTATTATCAACAGCAGCTTTAAGATTCCAACGTTCATAAGAATCACCTAATACTCCATCTTCTTTTTGATATCCTAAGCCCACACGATAAGAAATTTTTTTCGCATTACCAGCAATATTAATATAATGATTTTGCTGTTGTCCGTCTGATGTCACCAAATCAGGCCAATCATAATATTCCTTTGATAAAAACATTTCTTTCATTTTTGGACTATTATTTCCCCAAAATGCTCTCCACTCAGAATCCAACATCTCATAAGTCGGATGTCCAAACTCATCAACAGATTTTAATGTCGTATAACGCTGAAATCTATAATTTGTCCATTCATCCCCATCCATAAAATTAGGCATATTAGCTACAGTCTTATATCCATAATACCCATCATAAGACACTTGGACTTTTGTATTGCTTTTATCTGTAGTACCTGCCTGTTTCGTTGTTATCATAACAACACCATTTGTTGCACGAGAACCATAAATAGCAGTTGAGGATGCATCTTTCAAAATATCAATTTTTTCAATATCTGCAGGATTCAAAAAATCCATGTTATCACACACAACACCATCGATGACATAAAGAGGATTTCCACCTGCCATAGAACTTTTTCCACGAATAGATATACTAAATCCTTCTCCTGCCCTACTAGAACTTTGAGAAATATCTACTCCCGCAACCTGTCCTTGTAACGATTCCATAACAGAAGTTGATCCTTTTGAAAGAATATGATCACTATTTACACTACCAACAGCACCTGTTACATCTGACTTCTTTTGCACTCCATAACCAACAACAACAATCTCATCTAAAGTTTCCGAATCTTCTTTTAATGTAATAGTATAAGGTTTTTCTGTTTGTACTATTATTTGCTGATTTTGGTAACCAACATATGAAATCTCCAACGTAATATTCAGAGGAACATCTAAAGAAAAATTTCCATCAAAATCTGTAATTGTTCCATTAGTAGTACCTTTTTCCAATACCGTAGCCCCAATTATTGGCTCACCATTAATATCTAAAACTCTACCAGAGGCTAAAATTTTCTTTGATTTTTTAACAAGGTTTGAACTTTTGATTTTTTTTACAATAATCTTTTTCCCTTGAATTTCATAGTCCAATTCATTCTGTCCTTGAAGAATCTGTTTAATAATATCCTGAATGGAAGAGTTCTGACCTGAGACTGAAATTTTTTTACTAGTGTCTACATCTGATGATGAAAAAACAAAAGAATAACCTGATGATTTTTTCAATTGCTCCATTGCTTCCTTGACCGTAACATTCTGAACAGAAAAGGAAACATTTTGCGAAAAAACGGATAAATTTAGGCAAAGCGCAGCCGAGACTACAAATATAGCCTTATTAAAGTTCCTCATAATTAAAGATTTAAGTTTATATAAGATTTACTTAGATAGATTACAAAGGTTTATTTCATTGATAATCCCATTTTAACTTGCTCTTATCTGTTTCATATCACTATGTATATTGATTATTAATATAATATATATTTCCCATGTTCATAACGATATTTCATTTGATTTGTAGAAGCCATGGCATCAAGCACATCCTTTATTGTATTTCCCTGTACCTTAAATACACCATAAAAACGCTTATCCTGCAAAGAATCTTCCACTATTATATCCACTCCATAGCTACGCATCAAACGTTTTGCAATATGCTTAAGGGGCAATTCATCAAAAAACAATTCATCATTAATCCACATGTTAGAACGTTTGGCCTTCGCCTTCGTTTTTCTCATTTCACCTGTCACCTTATTCATTATCATTTTTTCATCAGGTATCAAATAAAGTTCAGGCATGCATTTTACCTCATTATGTAGAGCTACTTTCCCTTCCATAAGATTTACAATGGCCTCATCGTCATCCGGATAGTTACGAAAATTAAATTTTGTTCCTAAGACCTTCAGATTAATCTCCTTCGTCTTTACTTCAAACGGAATATCGGGGTTATGAGTTACTTCAAAATATCCTTCACCTTCCATTTTCAAGCGGCGGTCATCCACTCCAAAACCTTGGGAATATACAATCTTTGAACCAGCATTCAACCATACTAATGTCCCATCTGGAAGATATAGTTTAGTACGGGCCCCTATTGGAGCTTCTACCACAATATCGGCAAAAGTTTGTTTCACAGATTCCTTTCCTCCCCAATATCCGATAAATGGCAATAACAATATTAAAATGACTGCTGCCACACGCACCCAGTTTTTCCACGATAAGTAGTTCCACATCTGCACATTAGGACGTCGAGCTTTCTTCACACGTTTTTGGAACAATTGAAATGCTTTGTCCTTATCAAACATACACGTTTCATTTATTGTACCAGCAGAAAACCAAATCTCTATTTTATTCTTTACATAAATTCGATTCTCTTCTGATGCAAAAGTCCATTGTTTTAACCGTGTGAACGCTTCTTTATCCAACACACCAGAAAGATATTGAACTATCAATAAATCTATGTCATTATGTTCTTCTGTATTCATTTTTATTAAATGCCTTTTATAAATAAGACAAAAAAGATAATTGAAAGGGTAGTCAGATATGCAAGTTTTTAATTGATAAATGCAAAAAAAATTAGCTAAAAGACTTTATCAAAAAATGAGATATGAAAAGATCCTTTTATTTTTTGTATAAAAAATAAAAAAACATCAAGATAAATTCTACAAAAAGCTGTATGATTAATCTATAAAACAAGATCAAAATGAATTACTTACTACTAAAGAATTATTCTTACTTATTACTTAATAAAATTTCAACTATTCATAAAAATATAAACAATAAGTAATTTCAGATAGCTTCCCAAACGCTTTTGGAGCAACGCCAATGCATTCTTAATATGATATTTCACTGTATTAACGGATATACCAAGCTCACCAGCAATTTCTTCATATTTTTTTTGTTCAAAACGGCTTTTACAAAATACTCTTCGGCATTCCAATGGCAGTTCATTTATACTACGCTTCAATTCTTCTTCAAGTTCCTGCTCTAAAAGTGCTCCTAACGGTTGTTTATCATCCACAAAAAGGAAATCAAGAAAATCCATACTTTCCGGTGACAAGAAAGACGAAAGCCGAAATTCTGTACGGTAAGTTTGTGACTGTAACTCATTTAAGCAACGATTACGCACCGCACGCATCAAATAAGCTCGAATAGAATAATGTATTTCAACTTCCTGACGATGTTCCCACAGATAAAAGATAACGTCATCTACCACTTCTTCTGCTAGTGCTGCATTATTCAGAATTTGGTTTGCAAAACGGCACAACAAGACATAGTGACGGTCATAAAGCAAACGAAACGCTTTCTCATCACCTTTACGCAGCTTTTCAATAAACGCCTCTTCTATCTCGTGCATATCTTACCTTTCTCTGATATAAGTTTGTTTATCGGGACCTACTCCAGTAACTACTATCCGCTTCCAATGAGGAGGAAGTACTGAAGGGAGCTGCACGATGCCATTATCTGTAATCTGCAATCCACAGAAACCATTCAGCACAGCCTGCAGTAAACCTCCTGCTCCAGTCATAAAATAAGGATTGTTACTTGTCGGAGTTTCCGAAATAACTCCAAAAGGTGCTCTCAAATTTGGTTCATAACAACGGCAGAACATTTCATAAGCTTTGCCAGCTTCTCCCATACGAGCATACTGAACACAATAAACAGAATACGACATGGCAGGACCGTCTTTCTGGTCTATACGCTCAGCGTAATATTCCAAATCTTGTTTCTGCCGCTTTTCATCTGTTATCAAACCTAATGGATAAGCCAACAAATTGGCATCGGCTTGCTTTATCATCTCTCCTTTATAAGTAGCATGTTCACGAGTTACACCATTTTCAAACTGTAAAATGCGGATATTTTCTCCAACTTTCCGCCACGCTTCAGGAACTTTCTCACCACAAACTTCAGCAGCACGACAAGCGTACTGTAAAGCAAGTGAAGCTGCACCATTTGTAAAGGCATTATCAGTCACCCCATTTGCATATTCATCGGCCCCTGTTACGTTGTGAATAGAATACGAGCCATCGGGATTATAAGAAGAACGGCTTACCCAAAAATCAGCTATCTCTTTAAGCAGCGGATAACCTTCACGTTGCAACCAATGCATGTCATGAGTTATGCAATAATAATTCCAACAGGCAATTCCTATATCAGCTGTAATATGATGTTCAAACGGTCCGGTTAAAGCAAAAGTTGGAGTTGCCTCTTCACCAGAATCATCGCTTTCCCATGGAAACATAGCTCCCCGATAACCATAAGATAGTGCTTTCTTACGAGCAGCAGGGAGGCGATCGAACCGATAATCGAGCATAGACCGGGCTATATCCTGATTCAATAAAAGCATAGGAGGATACATCCACAACTCTGTATCCCAAAAAATATGTCCATTATATCCCTGTAACGAAAGCCCCATCGGCGGTATGCTCAGCCTACTTCCAGCACGACACGAAGCATACAAATTGAATAAGGCAAAACGAACAATACGCTGTGCATTATCATCACCTTCTATACGCACATCGCTTTGCCACAGTTCATTCCACAAACGATAATGGGCCTGCATTAAAGCTTCCCGACCTTCGTGTATCGCATAAATTACCTGACGCTCCGCTTCATTAAAAGGATCAAGGAAATCACGAGAAGAGCAAACACTTCCAATCAAAGAAAAACAAAATGTTTCTCCTTCTTTAACCGAAAGTGAAAAATAAAGTTCATGAGTTGCCTCATCATATATTGGTTTTATTAGGTTACCTTCGAAAAGGAAAGAAGAAGTAGCAGCCACCCGACGATAACCCCAACGGGAAGTTGCATCCGATTCGAGCATGTACATAGGATGCCCCTCAGCCTCCATCTCTCGATAACGGACTGCAGATTTGGCATAATCATCAGGAATATCCATCGCAGAACGGACTTCGAGCATCATATTTTTACGAGCCTGAATCCTTACATGAATCAAACCAGCATATGGCAAATTACGTAATGCACATAATTCATAAGAAATATTTGCCTTGTTCAATGCAGACAAGTCGGTACGATGTATGGCACGGCGCATATCTATTATCTGATGCCAACTGGATATGTTCGACGTATCAACCGCTTCTCCATCTATTTTTACCGATAAACAGAAGGGGTTAATTCCTCTCATCACTCGACTCACCACATGAGGAGCAGCTGCATCAAAAACATGATTCAGCATAACGTGCTCTACTTTAAAAGGCTCCTTCTGGGGCAAAATACCAATACTTCCATTGGCCATCGGAGCCGGAGCATACGGCGCATGAATATCAACAGCTTCCAGCTGCCACAAACTTTCCTCGTCGGCTTTCACCACTGCAACCGACAACAATATACCCAATACCAAACATAAAGTACGTATTCTCATGCTCTAAATTTTTAATATTCCGTATATTCTTATTTGCCAAAACTTACAAAGTACTTATTCCGACTATCAGATTCTTCATTTGCATTACTTTCGGCTAATAATCATGTTTCGACAAAGATACATTTTTTTCTTCTGATTACTAAAATATCAAAACCAACTTCACTCGAAGAAAAACATTCTAAAAGATTTTTTCAATATAAAATGCCATAAACTAAAAAAGAAAATAATAGGCTTGTCAGAAAAAGTATTTTAAACCTTGTCAAACAGTTGACCGACTGACTGAAAATTCATATTTTTGCACAAATAATTGAAATTACGTAATTTAATTAAAATGAATCAAGAATTCGAGCTTATCGCCAAAACCTTCCAGGGACTGGAAGAAGTACTGGCACAAGAACTCACCGAACTGGGAGCCGGAAACATCGAAATCGGACGCCGTATGGTTTCCTTCACAGGTGACAAAGCAATGATGTATCGTGCTAACTTTTGTCTACGCACAGCTATCCGCATCCTGAAACCGATCAAGCATTTTACAGCAAAAACAGCCGATGAAGTATACGAAGCTGTTAAAAGCATTGCCTGGGAAGATTACTTAGATAATATGAGCAGTTTTGCTGTCGATGCCGTAGTATTCTCGAATGATTTCCGCCATTCAAAATTTGTTGCCTACAAAGTGAAGGATGCTATAGTCGATTATTTCCGTGAAAAAACAGGCAATCGTCCGTCTGTTCGCATTAGCAATCCGGATTTGGCCATCAACATTCACGTTGCAGAAGACCGTTGTACACTTTCACTCGATAGTTCCGGTGAGTCATTGCACCGCCGTGGATACCGTCAGGAACAAGTAGAAGCTCCACTAAATGAAGTTTTGGCAGCAGGTATGATTCTGATGACAGGATGGAGAGGTGAATGTGACTTAATTGATCCGATGTGTGGTTCTGGAACAATTCCTATTGAAGCAGCACTGATTGCACGTAACATCGCCCCAGGTGTATTCCGCAAAGAATTTGGATTCGAAAAATGGCGAGATTTCGATCAGGATTTGTTCGACTCAATTTATAATGATGACTCGAATGAACGTGACTTTAAGCATAAGATTTACGGATATGATAATAATCCAAAAGCAAACGAAATTGCTACCCATAATGTGAAAGCAGCCGGAGTTAGCAAAGATGTTATTCTGAAAATACAGCCGTTCCAGCAGTTCGAACAGCCTAAGGAAAAGAGTATTATCATAACCAATCCACCCTATGGAGAACGAATTTCATCGGACGACTTGCTGGGATTATATCAGATGATTGGCGAACGCTTGAAACATGCCTTCTGTGGAAATGATGCCTGGATATTGAGTTATCGTGACGAGTGTTTTGATCAAATCGGTTTGAAGCCATCGGTTAAAGTTCCTTTATTCAATGGCTCTCTGGAATGTCAATTCCGTAAATATCAGATTTTCGACGGAAAATACAAGACTTTCCGCAGCGAAAACAGTGACAAAGAATTTAAGCCCAAGCGGGAAGGAAATGAAGTTCGTCCACGAAAACGTGCAGAAAGAGTGGAATACAAGGGAGATAGAAAACCAGCGTTCCGAACAGACCGTAAGGAAAATGATAAAAAAAACTTCTCTCGTGAGAACCGTCCCTCACGCCCATCTACCGATGACGGACGTCCAAAGCAGGCACCGGCACCTCGTTACATGCATCGTCGCCGCCCAAATGAAGAAAATACTGAGAACGAATAACTAAAAAGATGAAACGGATTTTTCAAATTATAGCTCTATTCTGTATGATTGCAACTGGCTCATCTGCCCAGGAAAAAAAAGCTTTTACTCTTAACGATGTCATACCGGGTGGAAGCAATTACTATAATCTTGTGCCGAAAAGTCTGCCAGGCTTACAGTGGTGGGGAGATGTATGCGTACGTGCAGACATAGAAAATATCAAAAAAATAGATTCTAAAAGCGGAAAAGAAACTATAATAGTTACTTTGGAAGAAGTAAACAAGGCTTTAACAAACAGTGAAATGCCTTATAAACTTACAGGACATATTAAACCGCTTCGCACCCTGATGTATGCTTCACTTCCATGGAGTGACCGCAATATAATCACTTTTACCCAGTATGATGATTGTACTCCCGGACAGAAATACATGGTGTGGTATGATTTCGATAAAAAGAAAATTGTCAACCTATTCAAAATACAAGGAGAAGGAGCGACTAATTTTGACTTCTGTAAGGAAAATGGTTACATGGCCTATACCATCGGAAATGATTTATATGTAGCACATGAAGGAGACTTCAGCAGCATGGTTAATCCTAAAGTTGCAAAGAATCAAGAATCAGAGAAGAATGTTGTATATGGTCAGGCCGTTCATCGCAATGAGTTCGGCATCATGAAGGGGACTTTCTGGAGTCCGAAAGGTACATATCTGGCTTTCTATCGTATGGACCAAAGCATGGTAACCGATTATCCACAGGTAAATACGACAGCCCGTATTGCAGAACTTGTGCCCGACAAGTATCCAATGGCCGGCATGACAAGTCACAAAGTAACAGTCGGAATATATAATGTAAAAAATGGTAAGACTATTTATTTACAGGCCGGCGATCCTACTGACCGTTATTTTACCAACATCAGTTGGAGTCCTGACGAAAAGAGTGTATTTGTAATTGAATTGAACCGTGATCAGAACTATGCACAGCTCGTTCAGTACGATGCTGTAAGCGGGAAGAGAACTGGTATACTCTACGAAGAAAAGCATACACGCTATGTAGAGCCTCAGCACCCTCTGATATTTCTACCTTGGGATGACAGTCAATTTATTTACCAGACTCAACGTGATGGCTTCAATCATTTGTATCTTATGGATACAAAAACTAAATTGAAAGGTGAGTGGAAGACTGGTAAGGATAACGAAGACCAATATTGTGAATACTTGAAAACGACTCCACTTACAACTGGCGATTGGCTGGTTCAGGATGTTTTGGGCTTCAATACTTCACGTAAGGAAATAATCATTGCAAGTACAGAAATATCTCCTTTGCAGACTAATATATTCAGTCTGAGTGTAAAAAATGGGAAACGTACATTGATTGGCATAGCAGACGGTACTCATCAAGCCAAACTTTCAGCCAGTGGAACCTATCTTATCGATTACTTTACTTCGAATGATGTTCCACGTGAAATCAGTATTCTTCCTACAACAGGGAAAAAAGGTATAACTCTCTTTACTGCAACCGATCCGTTGAAAGAAGGCTATAATTTACCTGAAATTACTATAGGAACAATTAAAGCAGCGGATGGAGAAACAGATTTGTATTATCGTTTGATAAAGCCTGTCAACTTCGATCCGAACAAGAAATATCCGGCTATCATTTACGTATACGGAGGTCCGCACGCACAGATGATACACAATACTCGTTTTTACGATGCACGTGGATGGGATCTTTACATGGCACAACAAGGTTATGTAATGCTGACCGTTGACAACCGCGGAAGTGATAATCGAGGTATCAAGTTTGAAAATTGTACGTTCCGCCATTTAGGAGTAGAGGAAATGAAAGACCAGGTAGAAGGTGCCAAGTTCCTGCAGTTACTCCCCTACGTTGATGCCGACAAGATTGGTGTTCATGGATGGAGCTTCGGAGGATTTATGACAACAAACCTGATGCTGACTTATCCGGATATCTTTAAGGTAGGAGTAGCTGGCGGTCCAGTTATTGACTGGCAGTTCTATGAAGTGATGTACGGCGAGAGATATATGGATACTCCAGAAACAAACCCTGAAGGATATAAAGGTTCTAATCTGCGGTTAAAAGCAGGAAACCTGAAAGGTCGTTTGGAAATCATTATCGGGGGAATGGATCCGACTTGTGTTCCACAGCATAGCATCAGTTTCCTGCGTGCTTGTATCGATGCAGGTACTCATCCTGACTTCTTCATCTATCCTGAAGACGGACATAACATGATGGGACGTGACCGCGTTCATTTGCATGAGCATATTACCCGTTACTTCCTTGATCATTTGAAATAAAATAAAGACAACAAATCATAACATTATAAGAATATGAAACTTTTACTGTTAGGCTCAGGCGGACGAGAACATGCACTGGCTTGGAAAATTGCCCAAAGTCCGAAAATCGAAAAGTTATACATTGCACCGGGTAATGCTGGTACACGTGAAGTTGGCGAAAATGTAGCTATAAAAGCTGATGATTTCGAAGCTATCAAACAATTCGTTTTAGCAAATGATATCAACATGGTAGTAGTAGGTCCTGAAGATCCATTGGTGAAAGGTGTCTACGATTTCTTCAAGAACGATGCAGCTTTAGCAAATATTCCAGTAATCGGTCCGTCAAAGGCAGGTGCCGTACTCGAAGGTAGTAAAGAATTTGCCAAAGGGTTTATGCAACGTCATCATATTCCAACTGCCGGATATAAAAGCATTACTTCTGCCAATCTGGAAGAAGGTCTTGCTTTTCTCGAAACCTTACAAGCTCCTTATGTACTAAAAGCTGACGGCCTATGCGCTGGTAAAGGTGTACTGATAGTTCCGACACTGGAAGAAGCTAAAAAAGAGTTGAAAGAAATGCTGGGTGGCATGTTCGGCAACGCTTCAGCAACAGTTGTCATCGAAGAGTTTCTGAGCGGCATCGAATGTTCTGTTTTTGTGCTGACTGACGGAAAGAATTATAAGATTCTACCTGAGGCTAAAGACTACAAACGTATTGGCGAAGGAGATAAAGGCCTGAACACGGGTGGTATGGGATCGGTTTCACCTGTACCTTTTGCAGACGAAATCTGGATGAAAAAAGTAGATGAGCGCATTATTCGCCCCACTATAGAAGGTCTTGCAGCAGAAGGCATTGACTATAAAGGTTTTATTTTCTTCGGACTGATTAATGTAAAAGGTGAACCTATGGTTATCGAATACAATGTCCGCATGGGTGATCCAGAAACAGAAAGTGTCATGCTACGTATCAAGAGCGACCTTGTAGAATTGTTTGAAGGAGTAGCTGCAGGCAACCTTGATGAAAAAATACTGGAAATTGATCCACGTTCAGCTGTATGTGTTATGCTGGTATCAGGCGGATATCCGGAAGCTTATGAAAAAGGCTATCCGATGACAGGTATCGAAGATGCAAAAGCTGGAGGCAGTATTGTATTCCATGCTGGAACAGCCTTGAAAGACGGTCAGGTTGTCACTGCCGGAGGACGTGTCATCGCTGTCAGCTCGTATGGAGCCAATAAAGAAGAAGCATTAAAACAATCATTTACCAATGCTGGAAAAATTTCGTTCGAGAAGAAATATTTCCGTTCTGATATCGGCTTCGATTTATAATATATAGTTCACCACAGATTACACAGGTATACCAATAGTTCTATGTTAACTAAAATAACCTGTGTAATCTGTATGGTGAATTTCCTGTAATGAAACATGCCGTAATATGATCCAGACAAAAAACAGATTCCAATATGAAGCATCAACGGGACGTATCACATTACCCGTAGTAGCTATACTGACACTATTCTTATGGACCATATCTACTCCACAACTATGGGCAAATATAGGTTCTTTATTAAGTTTCGGCCTTGCTACGTATCTGCTTGTAGAGATTGACACAAAGTTTGCACTAATACGTACCCGAACTTCACTTCCGGCATCTTTGTTTCTCTTGTTTTATGCAGCAACACCTTTCTTGCATACATGGAATATAGAATTGTTACTTCCTGTTTTTTTTATATGTATGCTATATTCATTATTTCAAAGTTATGAATCATTGCATGCTTCAACTCCCATCTTTCACGCATTTTTCTGGATGGGATTAAGTAGTTTTATTGTCCCTTGTATCGCTTGGATAGCCCCATTGCTATATATCCACATGATTAATCTTCGTTCACTCGAAGGGAAAACATTCTTTGCCGGCATTATAGGCTTTACCTTACCATACTGGTTTCTGTTTGGATACTATCTATATTCTAACCAAGCTGCAGAGTTCTACGTTATAGCCTCACGACTTATACAGTTTGACTCTATTGACTATACAACAATAGATATCAGCCGTTGCGTCTTATGGGCTACAATAGTTGTACTTTGGATTATATACAGCATACCTTACCTGCAAACCGCTTACAAGGATAAAGTACAAACCCGCATTTTATTGCAAGTCATACTCTTTATGGGAATATGGATCAATATCCTTATTGCTATACAGCCCTCACACATTGATGCATTATTACCTCTATCTATTATTCCAATGGTATTTATGGGAGGACATCTGTTTCCACTAACCTTTACACGGTTTACTCGTATATTATTCATTGCAACCCTATTAATATGGCTTGTACTTTGCTTATTTAATTTATGGATACATTTCTTCAACTTCTAACCGAATGGGGTTACATTGGCATGTTCCTGTCAGCTTTTTTGGCAGGGACCATACTCCCTTTCAGTTCTGAAGCTGTCTTGCTTGCATGCGTAGGATTAGGACTTGATCCTATATGGTCCACAATTTCTACAACGGCCGGTAACGTATTAGGCGGACTAACATGTTACTGGATAGGGCATCTCGGAAAAATGAAATGGATAGAAAAATATCTTGGAGTGACTCCTCAACAGATGGAACGTGCTACCCGATTCATTCACGGAAGAGGAGCATGGATGGCATTGTTTTCTTTCCTTCCCGTTGTAGGGGATGCTATCTTAATTGTGTTGGGACTAATGCGTGCACACATCGGTATTGTCACTTTATCAATGACTATCGGGAAGTTAACCCGCTATGCCATACTGGTAGCCGCGACATTAGGAGTCATTAGTCTTTTCTGATACTATTTTTATATCAAAAAATTATGATAAAACTGGAACAAACTGCCGACGGGAGTTATACTCTTTTCGTTCCTGAACTGGATGAACATTATCATTCCATAAAAGGAGCATTGACTGAGTCGGAACATATTTTTATAAACATGGGCTTGAAACACCATCCGTCCTCCACCCCACGAGTATTGGAAATCGGTTTTGGAACAGGCTTGAATGCCTTTTTATCCCTTCTGGAAGCTGATTCGAGCCAACGAAATATACATTATACCACAATCGAACGTTATCCAGTGTCTGACGACATTATTCATCATTTGAAATATCCAGAATTGATTTGTCCTGAACGCAGTAACGATTTTTATGCATTACATTCTGCCGAATGGAATACTGATGTAATGATTACTCCACACTTTACATTACATAAAATAATGGATGACTTCACAAAGTATGATTTTCAAGGGGAATACGACGTTATTTACTTCGATGCATTTGCTCCAGAAAAACAGCCGGAAATGTGGAGTCAAGAACTTTTTAATACACTATACAGCCGACTTTCTTCTAATGGAATTCTCACAACATACTGTGCCAAAGGTGTAATACGCCGTATGCTGCAAACAGCAGGTTTTACAATAGAACGTCTTCCTGGCCCTCCGGGCGGTAAGCGTGAAATTTTAAGAGCTTCAAAATAAATAAAAATCCCTTTATGTTCATTACCATCTGAACCGGTTAATGCCATAAAGGGATTTTATTATATATCTATAGAAGATAATTTATCACTTCACAATATCCTTCAATTTTACACATTGGAAAGTCATATGTGCCGCACTACTTTCATAAAGAATACCTATTGTTTCCTTATCAATCATTGTAAGGCACGAATATCCCCAATTCTCTCCTTCATCCAAAAGTAGCTGATGCTCCGGACTCCAACTATTTCCTCCATCAAGACTTATTTTGATTGTAATATCCTTACGGGCGCTGGTCGTATTAGGATTAGAGAAAACCAAGATATCCTTACCCAGAACATTATCAGCAGCTTTCACACTGATAAGACTTGCCATACAAACAGGTTCTGGCAGTGCCGTACGCGATGATTCGTGTTCTTTCCATGTCATACCCAAATCAGAAGTTGTATACACGGCACGACTTCCACCACGATTATCTCTCATATTCAGCATCAGCGTTCCAGGACTCACTTCCACTACTTGTGCTTCGGTAGTATTAGTACGAGCATGATTGTGAATTGTCCATGTTTTTCCACCATCTTTGCTATACATGATTCCAGCATTAGGAATACGGTCCTTACCTATATATTGAACAGGAAAGACCAAGGTACCATCACTCATTGTTATTCCTCTACCCGGTCCTTGAAGCAAGAAGTACCATTCCGGGCGCTTCACCTGTTCAGTAATATTAATCGGTTCCGACCAAGTCTTACCATCATCTGTACTCTTTACAAGGACTAACTGAGCCGTATGATTTAAATCCATACCCTGCTGCGAGCTCCACCATGCCCGCTGATTACCCATACCATGTGTCCATGCAGCAACAATCCAAACTGTATTTGTTTTAGTATCAACTAAAATAGAAGGATCTCCCACACCGTTTTGAGCAGACGGAAGACCACCATATTCACCGAAAGCTAAAGGCAAACGCATTTTTTCCCAAGTCTTTCCACCATCAGTACTTCGACTTAGTCCCACATCCACATGCTCCTGCAAGTCAACACTGTTATTATAGCGAACATCATATACCCCCAACAGAGTCCCTTTATTTGTTGTTACTAATCCAGGTATTCGAAAAGCTGCTGCTCCATCATCTCCTGCATGACGTACTCCTACTCCCATTCGACGTACAACATCCGGTGCAGATACACATTTAACAGGTAACGACTTACCCTCAGCTTCCACGCGAGTAATCTGAGCCGTTACCTTTGTCAGTAATGAAGCATCCTGGTTCATTTCGATACTAACCCAGAAAAAATTAGTACCTGGAAATAAATTCTGATTGCCTGTCAGCAACACGGTATTTCCCTCTGGGGCAGTTTCAGACTTTTTAATAGCATACGAAGGATTAGCTGACAATGTTTTACCCGGAGTATGACTGGAAATATAATCAACAGGAGCAAAACGTTTTTTCCCTCTGTCCTGAAAAGCCTCTGTTCCTCCATAATATAACTTGACAGATTTAATCTGTGATAAAGGTACATCTTTTCCAAAGGTTACTGATACATTATCTAACACTTTACTTTCTCGTGCGTCAAGACGCATGTAGAACAAAACATTATCATGCCGTTCTATCAAGACCGGCACCTGAGGTGCTTTTATATAAACAGTATCTGTAGCCTTTAATCCAGCGACAGACATAAATCCAACTAAAAGAACAAATAATTTTCTCATAGCAAATAAAAATTTATGAAACTATCCTGCAATAGTTTCTGTTAATACCAAGGTTTCAAACAATAAAAGTCAGGAGTCGAAACAGATAAAAGGATTATTATTTTAGCACTCTCCTAAAATCTGTTTTGACTTCTGGCTGAAATGCTCTTATTTATTCAGAGAACAAGCAGAAAAGCGCAGTTTATACTTAGTGTCCTGCTGTGGAACACGATAAATAGGCAATGTATCTACATCTTGCCCACAGCTGGCATTACCTACTCCCCGATGGACAGCATCCAAATGAAGCACAATATACGGACGTTTAGTCAACTCCCATGCATGTTGTCCGTCCATCAAATCTTTATCTGTATACCAAAGAGCAGAAAACGAAACATTTCCTTCGGTCTGAATATTCACACCTTTACCATCAGTATCACGTAAAGTCAACTCACGTAAGCCTTCACGATTACCCATAGACTGAGGTTTCATATAAGGAACTTCCATACCATCTACTGTTGTGGTATATCGTCCTACCATGCAACCATCTTTACGGTCATTATAATTCTCCCACGGACCATATGCATAATAATCGACATTACTTAATGTAGAATCAATATTTGCAACCAATCCGCAACGTCTCAAATCAGCAGTATGTGGACGGAAAAGGACCTCCATATCCATCACACCAGCTTGTGTAAAAGTATAAGTAATATCAGTGCTGCACAAATTCCCTTCACGAGTTGTTGTAACAATTACGTTACCCTTATCTTCAGTTACCGTACAAGTACCTTTATCCTGCAACCCATTACCAGTTTCTGTGAATCTGTCATTCTCTATCCAACGATGATTATCGTATACAAATCCTCCACCCTGACTGATAACTTGTTTCCCATTCATAATCAATGAAACCAACTGTCCATTTGTCTTATTGAACGCAGCTTCTATATTTTTATTCTTCACTGTCAGCAAATTCTCACTATCCGAAACATCCAATTTCAGTTTTTTACTACTCTGCTTTTTCAGTTCAGGCAATCCACAACGAGATAACAATTCATATTGCTGTTTTGCAACTTCATGCCCAGCACCAGCCCAACTTTCAGTATCCGTACAACATACGTATAAATCAAGCATAACTTCTTCACCTTCTTTAGCTGCCTTTTTTAAATCAATATCTTTCAACTTTAAAGTAACCAACAATGAATCATCAGGCATCACAACAGGAAGTTTCATGCTATCCGGCGTAAGACAAACACCATCCTTCACAACCTGCCAACGCAAATAGAATTTATCAAGCGAAAGAAAATCATATGTATTTTTCAACAAAACCTTTGCTTCATTCCGTTTTAAATCAACTCCTTTATCAGCAAAATGCACATATTGATATACAGCCTTTACCTCCTTCAACTTAGGCGATTCCTCACGAGTAGCAGGAATAATTCCATTCGAACAGAAATTACCTTGATGAGGACCAGGGAAATCATAGCCTGTATGTAAACGATAAATACCATTTTTTATCTCATGAGGTTCATAAATAGCCTGATCTACCCAGTCCCAAATAGCTCCACCAATAGTAGCTGAACTACTTTCAATACTTTCCCAATATTCCTTCAGATTACCGATGGCATTTCCCATGGCATGAGCATACTCACAAATAAACATCGGTTTATCCAGTGAACTTACGTAAGTATTCATCCATTTCATACCAGGATACATCTTCGAATACAAGTCACTGAAGCGATTGCCGCCATAATCTTTTCCATCACGTGTACCTTCATAGTGTATGGGGCGGTTGTCTAATTGTCTTGCAGCATCGTAACAAGCCTGGAAATTATTTCCTCCTCCAGCTTCATTTCCCAAACTCCAGAAAATAACACTTGGATGATTGCGATCTCGGAGGATCATACGGTCAATACGATCGACAAAAGCAGGAATCCAAGAAGGCATATCACTAATAGACTGATTGGCATGATCTTCCAAATCCGCCTCATCCATTGTATAAAGTCCAAAATAATCGAACATAGCATACATCTTCGCATCATTTGGATAATGAGAAGTACGAATGGTATTAATATTATTCTGCTTCATCAATGTTACATCACGCAACATTGATTCAACCGTTACAGCTCGTCCATAAACAGGATGTGTATCATGACGATTAGTTCCTTTAAAGAATACCCGTTGTCCATTAATATAGACCAATGTACCTTTTAATGCAATGTCACGGAATCCATACTTGGTAGAAAATGCCATTTCATCTTTATCCCCGTTTCGCTGAACCACATGCACAGTATATAAGTTAGGAGTTTCTGCAGTCCAAGGAAGAAGATTTTTCAGTTTAAAGGCTACCTTTGTCTGAATAACTTCTTTATTTTCCGAATAGTTCACCTGCTGCTCTGTTTCAGCAACTAATTTTCCTGCCGGGTCGAATAACTTTACAATCAAATTCTTTGCACCTTTCATTCGGTCACGGTTATCGAGTGCCAAATCAACACGCATTTCACCGTTAGTATATCCTGAAGCAGCATCCAGCTTAGAAGTTATATAATGATCACGCACACTTACTAAAGGAACATTATACAAATAAACATCACGGAAAATACCACTCATACGGAACATATCCTGACATTCCAGATAAGAACCGTCACTCCAGCGAAAGACCTGAACAGCCAAGCGATTCTTACCTGTACGCAAATATTTCGTCAAGTCAAATTCAGCAACATTGTTCGATCCTTGCGTATATCCTACATATTCTCCATTCAAATAAACAAATGCAGCACTATATATTCCACTAAAATGAATAAATGTACGTTGTTTTTCCCATCCGGCAGGTAAATCGAAGAAACGTACATACGAACCGACTGGATTGATACCATAATTGGCACCACCATCATTGAACCCTTTCCGAGCATCAATATAAGGAGGTGTATTAGAGTGAGGATATTCTACATTCGCATAAATAGGACGGTCGTATCCTTGCATTTCCCAATTAGAAGGAACCGGTATAGTTTCCCAATTAGAAACATCATAGTCCTCTTTATAGAAAGATACCGGACGCTGAGAAGGTTCAGAAACAAAATGGAAGAGCCAATCTCCATTCAATAACTGAAAAGCAGAACTTTTACTATATAGCCAGGGAGTACGATAAAAGTCTTTATCCAACAACATTTCTTTTTCCGTCATATAAGGAATATAAGTTGCACAACCTGGCTCTTTATGTTCTGCAAACATTGTTTCATCTTCCCAATAAACTTTAGGACGAACAGAAATATCTGAAGTCCCCTCTGCAGGCATCACAGCTTTACTGACATTTATATAAAAATATGTTTCTGGACTATTAGAAAACTTTGCTTTATCAGCCAATGTAAACTGCCCGTTTGTACGACAAAACAAAATCAATTCTGGACTATTGGAAGGAAATATCTGCAAATATTTGCCATTCTTCTTTATAATCCATAACTGAGATTCATCAGAACCATTATTTTCAGTTATTCCCAATGTTTTATCGCTTTTCGCATGAACAGCCTTATTCTCAAAAGGATTTATAAAACGAAAACTACCGGACAAATTAGTAATGCTCCATTGTTGCAGTTTATCAGTTTCACTACTATTACTTAATAACACACGCTGACTACCAGCATCATATCCCAACACTTTTCCCGGATGATTAACTGGTACAATATTGTACAATTTATTCCGAGCAAACCCAACCTGTGCATACACTGTACCAATAGCACAGATCCATACACACACTAAACAAACAAATATATTTCTCATAAAATAAAAATTTCATTAATAATATTAATCCACCAGCCATTATAAATTACGGTTTCACGGAGAAAATTTCCCAAAAGCTGTAAATGCTTTACAAAGCAGGAAGTGTCCTGCTGGGCCTGTCCCAACAACGGAAAGGCAAGAAATGAGCTTGCCACAAGAAATAGGTCCAATTTTTGCATATATTTAATCAGATAAATATTTTTCTTAAATTAAAGGTAACAATAAGGGCATTACTACCTTAGAATGATTCTTCTTTTATTTTCTGCGTAAATTTAAGACTAATGTCTGATAATATCATTATTTTACAATAACCTTTTTATAATAAAGTTTTCACAATGAAAGATTCATATTATACATTGAGCAACATACAGCCCCTTAACACCCCATCGGGCAAATAAGATTTTTTCGTATCTTTGCCAAACACAATTAGTGGTAATTTTATGAAAAAATATATCATACTCTTTCTAAATCTGCTTGTATTAATGGGATGCAGCAGCCGACAGCAACAAACGCAACAAGCTACCCTGACAGTAAGCATTGAACCACTCCGTTATTTCACAGAAGCAATTGCCGGAGATAAATTTCAAGTAACCAGCATGGTACCGGAAGGAAGTAATCCAGAAACATACGATCCGACTCCACAACAACTTGTTACTTTGAGTCAAAGCGTGGCATTCCTGCGCATCGGTTACATTGGTTTTGAACAAGTATGGGCTGAGAAGCTCCAAAGTAATGCACCGAATGTTAAATTCTTCAATCTATCGGAAGGCGTAAACCTGATACGAGAAGATGACATTCATCATGGCAACCATTCGCATCCCGGCGGTGTAGAGCCTCATATATGGAGTTCTACCCAAAATGCTTATATCATAGCTGACAATATTTTCCATGCATTGTGTACACTGGATGCGGACCACACAGCATATTACAAAGAAAATCTGGCAAAGTTAAAGCAAGAGATAACACGTACTGACAACGAAATCCATACCCTCCTGCAAAATACATCGTGTGCCTTTCTTATTTATCATCCGGCACTATCCTACTTTGCACGCGATTATGGACTGGAACAAATCTGTATCGAAGAAGGAGGAAAGGAACCTTCACCCGCTCATTTACAGGCTTTAATCCGCCGCTGTAAAGAAAAACATGTACAAGTTATTTTTGTTCAGAAGGAATTCGACACACGCAATGCCGAAATTATAGCCAGGGAAACCGGAGCCAAAATTGTATCCATCAACCCGTTGAGTTATAAATGGCAGAAAGAAATGACAACAGTAGCAAAGGCTTTAAGCGAATAAAGAGTATTATGGACAAACAGCCAATTATACAATTAAATCATATTTATGCAGCATACGAACGTAAGCAAGTGCTGGATGATGTCAATCTGACGGTATACGAAAAGGACTTTCTGGGAGTTATCGGCCCTAACGGTGGAGGAAAAACAACCTTGATAAAAATCATTCTTGGATTACTTCATCCTATTTCGGGGGAAATGTGTTTCTACAATGCAGGAAAGCAAGTACCAGAAATCAGTATGGGTTACTTGCCACAATATAACTCTATCGATAAGAAATTTCCTATCTCTGTATACGATGTCGTATTATCCGGACTGAACAAACAAAAATCCTTATTACGTTCGTTCACCGCCAAACAACATGAACAAGTACGAGCTATCATAACCCGCATGGGACTTGAAGGTCTGGAAAACAGAGCTATCGGACAATTAAGTGGAGGACAATTACAACGTGCACTATTAGGCCGTGCACTGGTTTCAGATCCTCAGGTCGTGATTTTGGATGAACCCAATACGTATATAGATAAGCGCTTTGAAGCAAAACTTTATTCTCTTTTAGAGGAAATAAACAAGGAACGAGCTATTATTTTAGTCAGTCACGATATTGGTACTGTATTACAGAATGTCAAATCGATAGCCTGCGTGAATGGCACATTGGATTATCATCCCGATACGGAAATTCCTACAGAATGGCTGGAAGAGCACTTCGGTTGTCCCATTGAATTACTGGGACATGGCAACCTGCCTCATCGGGTATTGAAATGTCATCACCACGACTAAATAAATAAACAAGGTAAAAAATGCAATATATTTCTAGAATTTCTCCGCACATTTTTTTGTTTTTTGTACAAAAACAATTCGTACAAAACATTTCAAGAACTTCCGTTATCTTTTTCCACTCAACCAAGCAAAACATATAGAACTGGTACCAAAATTCCCACTATGAGAAGCCATTTCCCTCTTCCTGCCAGTCCATTCTTTCCTTTTATCATAAAGATTCCGGACAAAGCAAAGAAAATCAGGGATAGAGCAAAGAAATCTCCCATTACATTCCATCCTTGTATACGATTATAATGCAAACGATTGAACCAGTACACAACCGGCCGCTTATGATGTACTTCGTAAGTGAGTGCTCCACTCTCTACATGGTAAATTCCGATACCCCCATCGAGCATAAGTCGGATATTTTCGGAATCTATAGCCATAATACGCTTTAAAGCGGGAAGTGAAGCTTTACTGCTCCACTCCACCGAGAGATCCTCCGCATTCATACCTGCACTTAACTGCAATGTTTCTTCTGTAGTATCAAAAGAGGGATCTCTGCCATTCATGTGATTGAGTAATATGCCTGATACACCATAGACAATACAGACTCCTACCATGAAAAAGCCTAAATCACGATGAAGAGTCCGCAGCCAGTACACGCCACTCTTATTCTTCCACCACTTCATAATTCATTCCATCAATATAATAAACTGAATAAGAATCTTTGTTGTTTTCTTTCATCCAACGGCGCATGGCAATGATATTCTGCATTTCCGATTCACAGCTTTCGGCTGATTCTCCTTCAGACTTTTTCTCGTTCACAGCTTCTTCCATCTGATCAATATATTCTTTAGAAAGCTTGTTTTCACGCAAAATTCCTTTGATAATAACTTCTGAACCTATCAGTTCACGGTTGAATCCCCCGATTTCTCCTTTTGCCTCTACACGAATAGAAGTATTCTGGTCTTTTCCTACAACAAAACAGCGTCGTCCCGAATGTTTACATGTATGAGTAATAAAGCCTTTCAGCATTACTTCCTTTCCTACAGTCGAATCGGCAGAAGCAAGTATCTCTTCTACATATTGTGCTTGAGCAGCTACAACGACCGTTGTATCAGCTGTTGCTGTTTCCGTTTTTTTTGAAGTATTTCCACATGCAGCCAAATTAAGTGCCAAGGCTGTAACGGCAAGATACATAAACTTTTTCATACGTTTCTTTTATTTTATGTGATTAATTATTATTTCTCCAGTCTGGCAGCAAAAGCCAGGCTATTACAGCCGGAATACCGCAGGCAAACACACACAAAGCCTCTATCCAGCCGCGTCGACGACGGAAAAAACCGTTGACAAACCAGACTCCTAATGCAAGTATCAATTGAAATACAAAAGCCTTCCAGGCCCCTTTATTCCAATAAAAATCAATAAATCCGTTGTTGGAATCAGAAAAATTCAGATAGCAAGGAAATAACCATTCGGATACCTTATTCCAAAGCACCTGCTTACGATCCTGATGATAAAAAGCCAGTCGGCTTAATGTTTGACAATCAAGTCCATAGCTGTCCATACCCTCATCATTGGTTACTGTCACTGTCCAGTAAAGCAAATTGCCCATCACTAAAATCTGGTCCTTTTCAAGGTCAACCGGACGTATATCCATTCTGCGGAAATAATAGCCGCCATCCTGCTCCTCAATAATGCCAGCTTCTCCCTGCGTTCCAAAAACGAAACCATAATGACGTTTATCCGTAGCTTCATTCATAACAAACCAACGTATTTGCAACGAATCGCTGATATGTGTATTTTTAACGAATGGACGACCGTTTACCATCTTCATATGAAACAGACCACCCTCACTGTCCAGACAAAAATATCCTTCCTCATAAGCTTTACGCGTAGAAGGGTTTCCCCAGTAAGCCTTTGCAGGAAATACAAATCCTTTCTTAGTCAATTCCTCATTGAAACGATTGCTCTTCTCTTCATTTATTGCATTCGAAGCGGCATCGATAAAAACAATATGGTCTGTCAGTCTGAAATAATCGCCAGGCAATGAGAGTTTTCCACGCTTTGGCATCGCCTCAAACAAAACACCCATAGGAAACTGGGTGGTCTGCATATCAACGGGCCGATAACGGAACATCACTTGCTTAACACGTATCTCCTTCATATCCATTGCATGTCCGTCTATTGAATCGGGCATCATACCATTCATCACCAGCTGCCGTGCATTGAGTATAGGAAGCAACGAATCGTACTGACTGCGCGGATACACATGTCCATGAGCATCCCGAAACGAATCTTTCGTATTTCGGAAATCTATTATACACAAATCTTTGATGCGTGCACTATAATACATCAAAGGATATCCACTGGGAGCATCTGTCATTTTCTTTACTAACGAAGGTATCATCCACCAAGCTATCAGCACAGTAAAAGACCATACCAATACATATATATAGTTTTTATGTTTCATCCTTTTTATTTTTGGTTATTATTGAATTCCGTCTTTGAGCCTTACACACGAATAGAACGGGAACAGAAAGGAAAGAAACAGAATTCCAATCATTCCCCAGCCAAAGTGCATGTATGCACCCGGAGTTTCTGATAAAAATAAGACAGAAAGCCCCGACAAGGCTATCAACGAGTTTAAAACTCTTTGCCTCCACTGAGGTTCCATGCAAATCCAAGCTGCAAAACCATATACCGCCAGCCCCGAGACACTCCATGGAAGAATCTGCCAGACCATAAGTGAAACAACTTCAGCGGGAAGATAACAGCTAGCTCCACAAGCCAATATACCACCAAACAAAAGGAAAAAAGGTACTAAACTGACAAATCCAAACAGTAACATATTGAACAGAATACTTGTTTCCGAAGCTGGCAGATGCAAAGTCAGTTTTAACCGTTTGCTTGTCATTTCAGGAACAAACTGTGACAAAGCAAGTAACAATCCGACCAGCGAAGGCATCCACTTCCAAAGAGGTGCGACAGCAGCAAACTGAAAAATATATGCATACCATACGTTGACAGCCTCTTCCAATCGAATAGCATGACTGATTTCGACAAAAGTATAGGCCAGCATCATACAGAAAGCCAAAGCAGACACTCCCAGCATGCGACGCATTTTCATCCACTCTTTATATCCTAAGACAATAAACAAATTCATATATTCTAATATTTTCCGGTTAAACCAATAAAAGCATCCTCAAGCGATAAATTTTCTTCTTTCAGTCCTGTAACCTGATAAGGCTTCAACCTTCTTTCTATTTCCCGAAAAGGAAGGAAAGAGTATAATTCCCATTTATCGCCTAATCTTTCACAATTCCAAATTTCTTTATCAGACGTAAAGTCAACTGGTTGTGAAGTTGTAAAGCGAAAACGTTTAAAACAATTCATAATCTCACAGACGGGTTTATGCAAAAGCAAACGTCCGTAATCCATAATCATACAGTCATCTATCAACATCTCCATATCCTGAATGATATGAGAAGTCAGAAACACAGTTTTGCTCTCAGATGAAGCATATTCTTTGAGATATTCTACAAACAATCGACGATAACCAGGATCTAATCCCATAGAAAAGTCATCCAATATAAGCAAGTCAGGATCCTGGGCAAACAACAACCCTAAGGCTACCTGCGAACGCTGTCCGCATGACATGGTACTTAACTTTTGAGTAGGAAGCACCTGAAGTTTTTTCAACAGTTCATAATATGCTTCACGTTTCCATTTCGGGAAAAAACGACTATAAAAACGTTCTATCTGTTGCACATTGAAATAAGTATACTGCACATGTCCTTCAAGCAAAAGTCCGATACGTGCCTTGGTCTGAGGAGTTATCTGCTCCATTTCTTCCCCAAATAGCCGACAAACACCGGAACGAGGTTTCAAATATCCATTCAATATGTTAATAATGGTAGTTTTACCTGTCCCGTTCTTACCCAATAATCCCAGTACCTTACCTTTTTGTACGTCAAAGCTGAGATTTTCATAAATCAGCCTTTTCCCATAATAATGAGTAATTTTTTCACATTCTATTATTTTTTCCATATTTATTTTATTAAGTAATGTCCATTCAGCATCAGGTATTATCTTTTTTCACATCAGATTATCAGAACTTACATCCTAACGCCAACTTTAGTTCATCAAAACGTCTTCCGTTAAAAGAAACACGAAATGCCTGTGTATGCAGATAAGATACATGAAGAAATACAGAGATTTTATCTGAAAGACCTCTTTCGTACCCACCAGAAAATCCAGTCTGCAACTGAGGAGATGTCAGATATTCAAACTCCTGCATCAATAAGTCATTTCTTGAATCAGGCTCTTGCTGGTCATTCCCAGGAGTAGCATATACCCCATCAGAATATGCCGTACCTTCACCCTGCCTGTATCCGATACATACTCCCAAGGAATATATGCCAGTCTGATGAAAGATGTTCCGGCTTGCATCGGCTTTCAGCCGAAAACTATACAGATTTTGTTTCCTATAATAAGGATAAACTACCGTACGACTATCACGGTGAAACACAGAAGTTTCAACATGTGCCATCCATACCGGACGCTTTGCCTCACTACCTGCATATAAAGTATAGGCTGCTTCTGCTTCCCATTCCTTCCGACGAAGCACTTCATTGCTCCCGTAATATACTATCTGAGTAACATTAGCCTCATCCGTCGACTCTTTATAAGCGTTTTCATAATTGGTTAATTTGCTACTTTTCAACGATAGCCCAGCTACATGTTGCAGCTCAGAAGTATTCCAGACAAACTTATTTCGGTAAATAAAATCATTCCCATCATGTCGCGTAAAAGTGACCCGTGTAGACTCATCCGTACCAAATCTTCCGGAAAGTGAGGAAATACCCAACTCATTAAACCACGAGAAAGACTCGTTCTTCTTCCACAAAAATTGCAAAGCAACCCGATGTTCCTGTGAAAACAAAGGAGGACGTTTACTCTCATTATCCGATGTAAAACCACTCTCACCAAACGTTTCCCGACGACCATAAAAACTGCCAAAACTAATCAGTGAATAATACTGTATATCCGTATTACCATACGTATCAAAGCTCAAAGCTTCATTTCGGCGATGGTAAGCATAAGTTAATCCAGTAGTGAAAGCCGGTACAGGAGTCCACGAAACACCTAAAGAAACCAGCATATCCAATAAAGTGTTTTTATGCCGTAAATCCTTGTGCTTGGCATAATTTGCAGCCAAATAGTCCAGTCCTCCCCCGAAAGAAAAATTCCGAGTTAACCGATAGCCGACAGCACCTTGCAAATGATAAGTTTCCATTTGTTTACGACCTCGGTAAGTATCATCCATTTCTATAATATCGAAAGGAGCATGCAACGGATCAATCAATGCCGATGTTCCCATATGTTGTCCGATAAATTGACTATATTCTATACCGCCATATAAAACAAGTTTCGGACTGAGACGAAAATATGATTTTGTTGCAAGATGATACTTCAAGGCATTATCTGACTGATAATAGTTGATAAAATCGCCAAATGACTTTTCTCCTCCCAGTTCAAGGTACGAAACCTTATTCATACGGCAGTCGGGCAGAAAAGCCTGGTTTGCTTCTAATGGAACACACTGTACCTGTTCGGCAAGCTGAAAATCAGTCTGAACGTTTTGCTGTGCGTGCATTGCCAACGAAAGGAAGATGAGGCATAACGCCCCACCTGCCTTTAAATAACCCTTCTTGAAAGTATGCATCATGTGATATACAAGAACATTAGAATTAGTTTCTCAACGAAGACTTTGCTCGCTGGTGAAAATCGTTTGATGAATTATTTGTATCTTTATAAATAATGCGGGCACCATTTTTTAATGATGCTTCCGCATCAATTCCACTCGGATCGGTGGCACCTTCCGCTCCTCCTGCATAATTATAAACCAGTTTTCCCTGATTTTCTTCCAAAGCTTCTGTAGCTTCCTTATCGACATTACGATACAATGTATACCCCATCTTTGGCGTCATTTCCACGTATCCGGCATCAATATCTTCGGTCATACGCTTCTTGTTGCTACTGTTGCCTTTTGCAAAGGCTTCTACTCCATCAACAATCCATTCTACCGGCATTTTCTTATTCGATTTACTATCGGTTGTTTCTGCATTGTTAATGAAATCTTCCAAGTTTTGTCCTTCTGGACGGAAAATGAAAACTGCCGGTGATGTTGTACTGAAAATCCAGGCATTTCCCTGTCCAAATTTATAAGCTCTTAAATAATGTGAGGTAGGAATTATTTCTGCCGGCGTAGGATAATAACGCTCATTATCGTAATCTTCTACGTCATAACAACAATAATAATCAGCATTAGCGTAATTAACCGATTGTGAATAAGTCTGTGTATTATCGATAGCACCGGTAATGGCTATTACAATTTGCTTACCAGGCTCCAATGTTACAGGTGTATTAAAATACCATACACCAGAAACAGCCGGAATCCATCCTTCGGATGCATAACTTAACTTACCATCGCTCGTATAATAAGTATTCGAAGCCTGAGAATTGTATGGAGCTACCACTCCTAAAGCAAAGTCACTCAAATCGACACTCACCGATGAATTATTATATAAAATAAGTGACTGATCGTTGATAAATGCCCCTGAACCATCATCCTTAGGACATCCACCAGCATAGATTTCCTTTATAATGACAGAACCACTTCTGGAACCCGTAAGTTGCAGCTGCACTTGTACTGCCTGCCCCGAAACCGTTACCTGACTGTTTAATCCATTATAAATAATCAGGTTTCCAGCATCCCACCTTGAATCTGTAGCCGATGCTTCATACACTCCCGAAGGAACAACAAACAACGCTTTTCCTTCAGCATCAGTCTGCGAATCGAACGAACTGTTGTTTACCGTGTTTCTCAACTTTACCGTAAGCCCCTCTGTAGGACTAACTCCTTCTGGATAAACCAATTCAACTGTAAGCTGAGTAGTCTGATACGTATTCTCTTCCTGCTTGTCTGAACATGCATAAAAGGTCATAGCAAGCAGCATGCAAACAAATAAATACAAAACTTTCTTCATTCTCATTTTTATTATAGTTTAAGTTTTAATGATACACCATAATTAAACGAAGGGATATACCCTGAACCAAACAGACTGACTTCATTTCCCGTCTGATAATTTTTCACTTTACGTAAAGAGTCGAAAAAATTATTGGCATAAAAAGCTACTGTTACATGATTACCTATCTCTTTTGTAATATTTATATTCGCCGAGAAATAGGGAGATATTTTCTGCTTGTTAAACGTATAGCCATAGCTTGTCCGGACAACCAGTTTACTCAAGTCATTATACAAATCTTTATCATGCTCGTAAGCCCAAAGAAATTTCTCTTTGAAAGGGATCAATACATTTATATCGTCATTCGACGCATAATAAAGCGGATAACTTACTACATATTTTCCTCCATCATAAATACTTCCTCCTTGTTCTGAAGGCAAGTAACTTTCCTTATCATCAATTACATACGAACGCTGTCCACCACTATATTCACTTAAATAACGGGCTGAATTTATCAAAGTACCTTCAACACGAAGAGAGAATATCATACGAATACGGGGAATATGCGTAACCAGCGTCACATTGGTATTAAGACATGCCGATTCATAACCATTTGAATTTCCTGTTCCTCCTACATAATAACCAACATATTTGTAAGGTTGTCCATTGGTCATCTTTACACTGCTGGTAGCCTGAGTTATCGTTTCATCTACTCCCCGATAACGATAATATTTCCCATCGATTCTGACAGATGTATTCAGTGCGGTAATCTTATTAAAGTCGAGTACCCATTCTATTCCAGTTCGAAAAGATGAAGAACCATTCACGCTTAATCTGCTCCCTTGCCACCCACTCAATGTCGTATAATCCAGTTGCTGAGCCGGATAAGTGCCTGTCTTATCAGTCACCGTAACAACTCCCGTATAACGGTCAATACTATATACACGGTCTGAAGATGGTATTACACACGTTTCAAGTGCAGACTGATCTGTCAGTTTATATTCAAAAGGAACGTATTGGTTGATTGTAGTATAAGGACGGTGCGATGTATTATGAAAAAATGCCAGCGACAACCGGAACCATTCAAAGCGTGCATCCAATCCTAGCTCACGCATTACATTGTACTGCCACTTTAAGTTTTCATTATACAGCAACTGGTTGGGATGTGTATAATAAGCATAATAACTAGTACCATCTGCCATTGTACCTGGAGCAAAAGCCAGACAATCAGAATAAGTTGTTCTTGGATAAAGAATAGCAAACGAAGGCAGTTTCACTGATTTTCCCCAACCTCCCCGTAAAGTTATTCCTCGTAGCCACCCTTCCCTACTCTCGGCAAACGTATAACTGGCATTAAAACGAGGAGACAAACAGCTCACCGTACCATAAGCAGAACCATTTATAAAAGTCATATCCGAACGAATACCAACTTTAAGAGAAAGTCGGGATGCATGAAAACCTATTTTCAATTCTTCTTCCGCATACAACGCCAGGTTTTGTGTAAATGGAAGTTGATCGTAACGGTATTCCCGCCACGTAGGAACTGTACGTATATCATCATAATAGATTCCTGCTCCCAAATTTCCATCTCCCTTTAAATCTCCTCCTATCAACAAGTTACTATTCAGCTTCCCCCAACGATGTGCCCAGCGTGCTTTTAGGTAAGCGCTGTAACTCAGCGGCTTATTATCTTCATACTGCGTCGTATGCCAATAACCGGTAGGAAGCAGGATAATCGAAGCAGAAGGATCGTCTTCATACTTATTTGCAACAAAATACCCTTCTTCCGTCGTGTGTAAGGCGGGAAGTGTAGAAGCTGCCGAACGATTTGTTTTTACCTCACTCAAATTATCAGAATAAGCAAAAGTAAATCCTGTACTTAAATTACTTATCCACGGGGAATTAATCAGATAATTGACTGTAGTTCCTATACGTAAAGCATTATCACGAGCCTTAGAATATGTTTCTTTAAATGCATCCGGATCAGACTCAGCATTCAATCCACCGATATTTCCATTTACACTAAAATCGAAATCCAACTGTTTGCCGCGATGTGTAAGCCAAGTATTCGAATACTTTAATGTCAAAGCATTACGAACATACGAAGTATAAGGTGATGCCAAATCATTAATGGAACGTGCTCGTTCCACAGATACGTTCAGACGACCAAGCTGCTGTTTCAGATCGAACCCTTTCGACAAAGAATAAAGTTGCGTATGAGGACGAACGGAAGCTTCAAACAAAAAAGGAGTTTTCCCTTTAAAAGTTTTTACCTTTACTACTCCGTTAGTCAAATCGCCATATTCTACCGAAGGCACTCCTGTTATAATCTCAACACTTTCAATATTGCTACTTCCTACGTTTCTAGTATCAGCAGATTGTAGAAGTGAACTCGCACTAGAAGACACATAATAACCATTAGTAGACATACGGACTCCATCCACTTCCACAGCCGTACCAAATGATGGAGTGTCGAGTTCACGACTGCCTCCCCCTCTCACGGTTAATTTCTGAGCAGAAGTCAGTTTAAATACAGAACTAGTTTGTTCTCCAGGAAGCAGACTCATAACATCTGCCAGACTTACAGCCTGAAGATGATCGAGAACCGTACGATCCATTGTATACGTCGTTGTTGCTTCTTCCATTTTCCGATGCGCAGTTACAGTAACCTCATCAATAGCTAATGACTGCTCAGATAAATAAACAACAAACTCTTTGGTATAATCTTTGATATCTACTTTCAGTGAACGTGAAGCATATCCCAGACAGCTGACAGATATCGTATTTTCCCCTTCGGGAAAATGCTGAATACAAAAATATCCATTCTTATCAGTAATGGCCCCTATCCCAGTAGAACCTTGTACCCAAATTGTTGCAAATTCTACCGGTATATGAGTTTTTTCTTCCAAAATATGTCCGGAAAGTGAACCCGTCTGGGCTACTGCTAAAGAACTTGCTATAATAAATAAAAAAGATACTATTACTCTCACTTTTTCGCAAATTTTCATACCGACAAAAATAGACCATTGCTAAAGGGATAACAATCGCCATTTTTAGGTATTTTCGATAGGCATACTAATAATTTATGATGATGAAATCCTGCAAACAAAACATCAATATCCATCCCAAAAGCCAACCCATAATCAAACAAACATAACTTTCCTTCGATTAAAGGATGAAAATCAATATGCTAAAAACCATGAAAATCCGTGTAATTTGCAATGAGAAAAAAGATTATCACTATCTTTGCGGACAATGAACTTTAATGAGAAACAAAATAACTCACATGAAACAGTACAACAAGATTAACAATCTGGTCGGGTGGCTGGCGTTCGTGATTGCAGCTTTTACATATTGCTCTACGATAGAACCAACCGCCAGCTTTTGGGACTGTCCCGAATTTATTACAACAGGATATAAACTGGAAGTAGGTCACCCGCCTGGCGCACCTTTCTTCATGCTTACGGCTAATCTTTTCAGCCAGTTCACAAGTGATCCTTCGCAAGTAGCCCGCATGGTAAATACCATGAGTGCATTGATGAGTGCAGCATGTATCTTGTTTTTGTTTTGGAGCATTACTTGTCTGGCTAAAAAGCTGATATGTCCGCGAGAAGAAGACATGACAACAGGCCGCCTGATTGCCATCATGGGATCAGGACTGGTAGGCGCACTTGCCTATACCTGGAGTGACACATTCTGGTTCAGCGCGGTAGAAGGTGAAGTATATGCATACTCCAGCTTGTTTACGGCCTTGGTATTCTGGCTGATACTGAAATGGGAAAACCGGGCAAACGAAGCCCATAGCGACCGATGGTTAATCCTGATTGCTTACCTGACAGGACTTTCTATCGGTGTGCACCTGCTGAACTTGCTATGTATTCCGGCAATTGTACTGGTATATTATTACAAGAAAAACCCCAATGCCAGCCTGAAAGGTAGTCTGATAGCACTTATCGGCTCCATGGTACTCGTAGCTGCTGTATTATATGGTATCGTACCGGGTATCGTAAAAGTGGGTGGATGGTTTGAACTCTTGTTTGTAAACGGACTGGGATTCTCATTCAATACCGGACTGATTATCTACATTATCATACTGGCTGCCAGCATCATATGGGGAATATACGAAAGCTATACAGTCCGTAGCCGCAAACTCATGAATATCTCATTCCTCACAACTGTGGGTCTGGTAGGTATTCCATTTTACGGACACGGCTGGAGCAGCGTACTGATTGGCATCATCGTATTGGTTATATTGGCCATTTATTTGTTTGCCGACCTGCCCGAAAAACTTCGTGTAAGCGCACGTACACTGAATACCTCTCTGCTCTGCCTGATGATGATTGTAGTAGGATACTCTTCGTATGCCGTAATTGTTATCCGTTCATCAGCAAATACCCCGATGGACCAGAATTCACCTGAGGATATCTTTACACTGGGTGAGTATCTGGGACGTGAGCAATATGGTACACGCCCGTTATTCTACGGTCAAACGTATGCCTCAAAAATTGCACTGAAGGAAGTAGATGGCGGATGTACTTACGATATGACTGAAGGTGCACCGGTATACCAGCGCAAAGAAAAAGAACGCCCGGATGAAAAAGACAGTTACGAAGTTGTACGTAATAAAACGGAATATAAGTATGCACAGAACATGCTTTTCCCACGTATGTGGAGTTCCGATCACGCCAAGGCTTACGAAGATTGGCTGGGAGGAGTAGAAGGACGCCAAGTTCCTTACGACCAGTGTGGAGAAATGCTGATGGTCAAGATTCCGACACAATGGGATAACATCAAGTTCTTCTTTATTTATCAGTTGAACTATATGTACTGGCGTTACTTTATGTGGAATTTCGCAGGACGTCAGAATGACATTCAGGGACAAGGAGAAATAGAACATGGTAACTGGATTACAGGTATTTCATTCATCGACAAGTATCTTGTAGGTGACCAAAGTCTGTTACCATCCGACTTGAAGAACAATAAAGGTCATAACGTTTTCTATTGTCTGCCGCTGATACTGGGACTGATCGGTCTATTCTGGCAGGCATACAAAGGAGAGAAAGGCATACAGCAGTTCTGGATTGTTTTCTTCCTGTTCTTTATGACAGGACTTGCCATCGTTCTGTATCTGAATCAGACACCTCAGCAACCGCGTGAACGTGACTATGCATACGCAGGTTCGTTCTATGCCTTTGCTATCTGGATTGGTTTGGGTGTAGCCGCCATCTCCGAATGGCTGAGCAAGCGTATGAGCGAAAAACCGGCAGCAATCTTGGCAAGCATCGTCTGCCTGCTGGTACCTGTACAGATGGTAAGTCAGACGTGGGATGATCACGACCGTAGCGGACGTTATACCTGCCGTGATTTCGGACAGAACTACCTGAGCACCGTACAGGACAAAGGTAACCCGATTATATTCACCAACGGTGATAACGATACATTCCCGCTCTGGTACAATCAGGAAACAGAAGGATTCCGCACCGATGTACGTGTATGTAACCTCAGTTACCTGCAAACAGACTGGTACATCGACCAGATGCGCCGTCCGGCATACGATTCTCCGTCGGTTCCTATCAACTGGGAACGTATAGATTATGTACAAGGACACAACGAAGCTGTATATGTACGTCCGGAAGCAATGGAAACTATAAACAATTTCTACAAGCAAAATCCGGAAGAAGCCAAGAAAGAATTTGGTGATAACCCGTACGAACTGAAGAATATCCTGAAATACTGGGTACGCTCGCCGAAAGAAGGTTTACAGATGATTCCGACAGACAGTATTGTTATCAAACTGGATAAAGAAGCTATCAAACGCTCCGGTATGCTGACTCCTGATTCAATTCCTGATTATATGACTATTTCGCTGAAAGGCAAACGTCTGTTATATAAGAGCGAATTGATGATGCTGGAAATGCTTGCTAATACCAACTGGGAACGTCCGATGTATATGGCTATCACAGTAGGAACCGAAAATCAGCTGAATCTGACAAACAATTTCTTGCAGGAAGGTCTTGCTTATCGTATCACTCCTTTCGATAATGTCAAGTTAGGACGCCGTATCGATAGCGAAAAGATGTACACCAACCTGATGACCAAATTTAAGTTTGGCGGTATCGACAATCCTGATATTTATCTGGATGAAACGGTACTCCGAATGTGTGATACACATCGCCGCTTGTTTGTCCAGCTTGCCAGCCAACTGATAAAAGAAGGCAAGGCAGATAAAGCACTAAAAGTGTTGGACTACTGCGAAAAGGTTATTCCTAGTACGACCGTTCGTCACGACTATATTTATAGCAGCTCGAAGGAAATGGCAGACGATTATGCTCAATTGGGACAGACCAAAAAAGCAGAAAATATACTTGAACAATTGGCAAACAATTCTGTAGAGTATGCAAGCTGGTATCTGAGCCTTGACGAAGAACGTTTTGCCGGCTCGTACGAAGAATGTATGCGTCACTTCTATATTCTGGATGACGTATGCAAATCTCTGGCAAATCTGAAAGATGCCAAGACTGGCAAGGAACTGGAATCGGCTGCTCATTATGCACAGAAGTTCGAGCAACTTTATCAATTACTGGAACGCCGTGTAGGTAGTACACATCCGGAAAGTAAATAAAGATTATAATATAACACTATTTCATAAAACCACAGAGGGACAGAACTTGTAACCTTATAAGCTGTTCCCTCTGTGATTTTCTTTTTCGTGGCACATCAGAATCATGCTAATAGAACAACCACCCCAGATATTACGCCTGCTATACCCAAGTGCATTATGGCGTATGAATAAGAATGAAAAATCTGTTTATCTGACATTCGACGACGGACCTATTCCCGAAATAACACCATGGGTTCTCGACTTGCTCGACAAATATGGTATTAAGGCTACCTTTTTTATGGTAGGCGACAACGTACGCAAGCATCCTGAAGAGTTCCGCATGGTAGTAGAACGAGGACACCGCATCGGAAATCATACATTCAACCATATCAGAGGATTTGAATTCTTAAGCAAAAACTATCTTGCCAATACTGATAAAGCCAACGAATATCTGCATACAGATTTATTCCGCCCTCCACACGGACATATGCGGTGGCTGCAATACATGGTGCTAAAAAGGAAATACCGCATTGTGATGTGGGATCTGGTGACCCGCGATTACAGCAAGCGTTTAAATGGAAAACAGGTATTCGAAAACGTAAAGCGCTATGCCCGCAACGGATCCATCATCACTTTCCACGATTCTATCAAGTCGGAACCACGTATGAAATACGCCCTTCCCCGCTCTATAGAGTGGCTGCTGGCACAAGGATATACCTTCAAAGTATTCGACTAAAACAGCATAATACCAACATTTAGGTATTGCTGTTTTAGCTATATCCGGAAAATTCAGTCCGACAAATACCAAATTTTGGTGATTGATTCTTCTTCCTTACCTGAATAACTTTGCACCATCGAATAGAATGGCTTTTAAAAGGTATAATAGGTATAATATTTAAGGAAAAAGAATCAATGATAAAAACCAGTACACTCACTTTCATACTACTGATTTGTTCTGTTTCTATTTTTGCACAATCCCGTACATTACTCTCAGGTAAAGTTGTTGCTACCGACAAAACCGTAATAGACTACGCTACTGTATACCTGAAGGGAACACAATACGGGTGCACGACCAACGAACAAGGTATCTATCACCTGCAGGCTCCTGCAGGAAAATATACACTTATCGTTTCGGCTATCGGATTTGAAACATACGAAAAAGCAATCGAAATAATGCACGACGGACGCACTAAACAAACAGTTGTACTAAAACCCTCGGTAACAGAACTGGATGAAGTAGTAGTCACATCTACCGGAGTGAGCCGTGTAAAAAAATCGGCTTTCAATGCGGTAGCTGTCGATACGAAGGAACTACACAATTCTACCAAAAGCCTGAGCGAAGCATTGACTCAGCTTCCGGGAATAAAACTCCGTGAATCGGGCGGTGTAGGATCGGACATGCAGCTGATGCTCGACGGATTCAGTGGAAAACATGTGAAAGTATTTATCGACGGTGTACCGCAGGAAGGAGCAGGCACTGCCTTCGACCTAAATAATATTCCGGTTAATTTTGCTGAACGTATTGAAGTGTACAAAGGTGTTGTACCTGTAGGATTCGGAACGGATGCTTTGGGAGGAGTTATCAACATCGTAACCAATAAGAAACGACGTAACTGGTTTCTTGATGCATCTTATTCATATGGTTCATTCAATACACATAAATCGTACGTAAATTTTGGCCAGACGTTCAAAAACGGACTGATGTACGAGATAAATGCTTTCCAGAACTATTCGGATAACGATTATTATATTGACAACTATATCACCGAATTTGGCGAAGATGGCGTAACCGAAAGTACAGACAAAAAGAAAATTTACCACGTAAAACGTTTCAACGATATGTTCCACAACGAAGCTGTTATCGGAAAAATAGGAATTATGGACAAAAACTGGGCAGACCGTCTGGTGTTCAGCTTCAATTATTCTCATTTCTACAAGGAAATCCAGACTGGAGTCTACCAGTATGTAGTATTCGGTCAGAAACACCGTAAAGGATATTCTTTCGTCCCGTCGGTAGAATACCGTAAGCGCAACCTGCTGATAGAAGGACTGGATGTATCGGCAACAGCCAATTATAACCACAACATTACACATAATATTGATACAGCAGCTTACAAATACAACTGGCTGGGAGATAAAAAATATACCGGAATACCGGGAGAGCAGTCACACCAGAACAACGAATCGAAAAATACGAACTGGAACGGGACGATTACAGCCAATTATCGTATTGGAGAAGTACACACTTTTACACTGAATCACGTAATCAGTACCTTCCACCGTACCACTCGTTCGTATATATCGGGCAGCTCCAAACTTTCCGATTTCAGCATCCCTAAGAAGACACGAAAAAACATCACCGGACTGTCGTACCGCTACATGCCTTCCGACAAATGGAATGTTTCGGCTTTTGCCAAATACTATAACCAGTATAACGAAGGGCCTGTATCGCAAAATTCAGATGGAATAGGAAATTACATCCTGCTGAAGAAACATCTTAGTTCGCTGGGATACGGTGCCGCAGGTACTTATTTTATCGTAAAAGACCTGCAAGCCAAACTTTCTTACGAAAAGGCTTACAGGCTGCCTACTACCGATGAGTTGTTTGGTGATGAGGACCTGGAAGCAGGAAAGGCTGACTTAAAACCGGAAAGAAGTGATAATTTCAATTTGAACCTGAGTTATGCTTACCACATAGGCAAGCATGCCATTTACGTAGAAGGCAGTCTGATCTATCGTGATACGAAAGACTATATCAAGCGAGGGCTGTCGCAGGTAAGCAACATGAGTTTCGGATATTACGAAAACCATGGCAGAGTGAAAACTAAAGGGTATAATATCTCACTGCGGTATAATTACTCCCGATGGTTCAACATAGGGGGAACATTCAATTCCATGAATGCCCGCGACGAGGAAAAATATCGCGCCGGAGGTACGCAGCAGGAAAGCCTGACTTACGGTCAGCGTATTCCAAACCAGCCGTACCTGTATGCCAATTTCGATGCCTCGCTTACCTGGCACGACTTGTTCGCAAAAGGAAATGTACTGACACTGGGATATGACGGATACTACCAGCATGAGTTTCCGCTGTACTGGGAAAACCTGGGAGATCCGACTACCAAAATCCGTGTGCCCGAACAAATTTCGCACAACCTCAGTATCGGATACAGCCTGAAAGGAGGACGTTACAACCTTTCTTTCGAATGCCGTAACCTGACCGATGCCAAACTGTACGATAACTTCAGCCTGCAAAAGGCGGGACGGGCCTTTTATGGAAAAATAAGAGTAAACTTTGGAAAATAATAAAAACTAAAACATAAAAAGAACATGCAAAAAAAGTATCTTACACATGCCCTGACAGTAGCTCTGTGCTCCGGCAGCCTGTTCTGCTCATGCAGCGAAGAATACATAACCCAAAATTCAGGAGGAGCAGCAACCGGAACAGACAAATATATTATCGCAGCAACAACCAGTGATGCAACCTACCTCATCACTTCCGAATCGCTCGACGAAGGAACTGTTACTTCGGTAGGAAACGGAACCGAAACCATTGGAGGTTCTTACTGGGTTTTCTATGGAACCGATTATTTATTCAGTTTGAAGTATAACAATGGAGAGGCTGGCACCGGAGCTTCTTATATCTTAAACCAAGCTACCGGAAAGCCTGCTGAACATAATTCGTATACATTCAACCGCATCACGACGTATGGTATCTGGGGAAACAACGTGATTACTGCTTCTACCAACGACGGAAGTAAGGAAACAGACGGTGAACATTATGCCAAGTATCTCCAGTTCAACTATCTGAATGCGACCAGCGGCAAAACAACTACTGGTACACAGATTGCCGAAAACTTCCTTGGAAACGGTGAGTTTGTCAGCTTTGCAGGCTTTGTAGAAGCAAACAACAAACTCTATACTTCAGTCATCCCAATGGGAATGAGTCATTACGGTGTCAACACATTCCCCGACAAGATAACAGATGCCGACCTGGTTGCCAAATCGGACGGAGGTACCGGCTCCGGTTCCTATACAGCCGGACAGATACCTGCTACTCAGTATCCCGACAAGGCATTCATCGCTATTTATAACGGAAGCAGTTTCAACGAAACTCCAACCATCGTAGAAACAGATAAAATCGGATTTGCCTGCGGAAGAAACCGTTCTCAGTATTATCAGACCATCTGGGCTGCCGATAACGGCGACTTGTATGTTTTCTCTCCAGGATACGGACGTACGGCAACTTCTTCCAGCGACTTGAAAAAAATTACAGGTACGCTTCCTTCAGGAGTTATGCGCATCAAGGCTGGCGAAACGGCTTTCGACTCGAACTATTATTATAACTTGGAAGAATTAGGCAACAAAAAACCGATGTTCCGCTGCTGGCACATTACTCAGGATTATTTTCTCTTGCAAATGTATACCGACGGAACGGCAGGTATGATGAGCGGAACAAATGCCGTCGTTACCGAACTGGCTATATTCAAAGCTGAAGATGGAAAGCTTACTACCGTATCGACCGGCATGCCACAAAAAAGCAACATTACTTCACTGGGTACTCCTTTCTGTACCAACGGAGTGGCTTATATTCCTGTAGTAACCAACGATGGCAGCTATCCGGCTTTGTATAAAATAGACCCTGTTACTGCAACAGCTACTAAAGGTATAAGCATCGTAGCAGATGAAGTAGCTGCCGTAGGTATGTTATCACCCAAATCTTTTTAAGTACAACAATGAAAAAAATATTCAAAAAAATACATCTATGGCTGTCTGTCCCCTTTGGACTGATTATTTCTATAATCTGTCTGACAGGGGCAACCCTTGTTTTCGAAAAAGAATTAACCCGAGCAGGCAACCCTCATCTATATACGGTAGAATATAAAGAAGGCAGTAAGCCCCTAAAACCATCGGAAATCATTGCCCGTATCAGCCAGCAAACAGGAGATACACTGAAGATCAGTAGTCTGCAAGTGGCAGGAAATCCCAAAGAAGCATGGATGGTGAGCTTCACCAATGCTGGTCAGCGCCAGTTGAGTGTCAATCCCTATTCGGGAGAAATAAACGGATGGGTAGAGGGAAATTCCTTTTTTCAGACTGTCCGTAAACTGCATCGCTGGCTGCTTGATGCTCCGGCGCAGAAAGGAGCTTCTTCTACCGGAAAGACAATTGTCGGCATCACTACCCTGCTGATGGTAGTTATCTTAATTTCCGGTATCGTACTCTGGTGGCCCCGAACACGCAAAAGTCTGCAAAACCGACTGAAGGTATCATGCACCAAAGGTCCCTTCCGTTTTTGGTACGACAGCCACGTTTCTTTAGGATTCTACGTTACAATATTTTTGCTGGTCATGGCTCTTACCGGACTGACATGGTCATTCCGATGGTACCGTACCGGATTCTATGCCCTGTTCGGCGCTTCTACCGAACAGCCCAAACAATCTGCGCCAGCCCACGAAGACAATAACAAAAAAGAAAAGAAAAACGAACCTGAAAGATTGAATTATCTGGCATGGGATGCTGCACTTGCCGAGCTGCAGAACCGTTACGAAACCTACGGAACAATCCAATTGAGCAAAAACAGCGCACAAGTTATTCAGTCAGGAAAACAAAAAGGAGATACCGCTTCTTTTGATATACACACAGGAAACATTACAGAAATAAAGGTATACAATATTGACGAACAGCCCATGTCGAACAAGATGAAGGGACTTATCTATTCACTTCATACCGGACAATGGGGAGGAATGCTTACCCGTATCATATATTTCCTGTCGGCCTTTATTGGTGGAATCTTACCTCTTACAGGATATTATCTCTGGATTAAGCGAATAAACAGAAAACATCGTCGTAATGTTTGATAGAAAATTTGTACAAAACATTTTATTTTTTGTACAAAAAATAAAAATACCTGCAGACATTTTCAGTTGAAACATCTGCAGGTATTTTTCAATTCTCCCGAAGGGAGCAAAATAATGTCTTCTTAATTAGGGATATTCAGTAAATGTCCCCAAAAATAAAATGGCATATGAAGTGATTAT